>ERZ808028.76-NODE-76-length-108371-cov-13.349281_pt1 | contig 108371 bp, 96 predicted proteins | sample MGYA00380184_ERZ808028 | MGnify/ENA primary metagenome ERZ808028 (study PRJEB31490, sample SAMN06133397) | mouse gut metagenome | isolation source: J8_1 | host: mice | place: China: Chengdu | collected 2015-05 ... | reverse complement strand
GATCTTGTAACCGCCAATGGTATTGGCAATCAACATTACCATATTCAAGGACTTACCGTCAGTCATGATTACCTTTGGCCACAAATATGCATTCCATGCATTCATAAATGTGATAACTGCGGCAGCCGCATAGGTAGATCTCATGGTGGGGAAGAACATGCGGAAGAAGATTCCGAGTTCGCTCAATCCGTCAATCCTTGCCGCCTCGATAATGTCGATCGGGAAAGCACGGGCGTTCTGCCGGAACATCATGATCATGAATGGCGTGGAAATCATTGGAAGGAAGAACCCGATCGTCGTGTTCAGAAGTTTTGCTTTGGAAAACATCTGGAACAACGGAATCATCGTTGCAACCTGCGGGATCATCATCGCAAGCAGCAGAATGGAGAATAATTTATCCTTCCATTTGTCATGGTAGACCTCGAATCCATAACCAGCCACCGAACAGATGAGCAGACAGATGACCGTCACTGAGATGGCGTAAACGAAAGAGTTGGTCATGGCACGTGCCAACGGCTGCTGGGCAACCAGGTTCCTGAAGTTCTCCCCTGCAAAAGAACCAGGCATCAGACGTCCTTTTGAGATGTCGATGTAGTTATTCGTGGCAGCAGATATCATCCACAGGAACGGAAATATTGAGATGATAGAAAAAATCGTCAAAAATATGTAGGTAGGAATCAGCCTGCGCTGAATCATAGATTTGTTCTTTTTCTCAGTCACGTGTATCACCTACTTTCAGATTAATAAATGCTAAGATAGCAACTATAATGAATACGAAGAATGCCATGGCGCTTCCGTAACCGAAATTCGGGGCACGCAGGAAACAGGTATTGTATATATAATGGGACATTGTAATTGTCGCATTGGCGGGTCCGCCGTTGGTCAGGTTGACAGACTCGTCGAACAACTGCAAAGTACCGTTGATGGACATGATAAAGGTCATGATAATCGTTGGCTTCAAAAGCGGTACTGTGATTCCCCAGAAGGTCTTCCAGCCGTTGGCGCCGTCGATCTTTGCTGCCTCATATACGGAATACTCAATATTCTGAAGTCCTGCAAGATAGAATACCATGTTATATCCAGTCCATCTCCAAATCAGAGCGATTATGATTACCATCTTTGCCGACCAAGCAGTTCCAAGGAAATTATAGCCCTGATCCAGTAGTCCAATCTTGACTAATGCATTATTAACCAGTCCATCCTGTGCAAACAGGAAACGGAAAATAATCGCATAGGAAACCAATGACGTTGCACAAGGCAGAAATACACAGGTCCGGAAAAATCCTTTGAACCGGAGATCCTTGTTGTTCAGAAGCTGTGCCAGCAGGATTGCAAGCACCAGCATGATCGGCACCTGAATTGCCAGATAGAAGAATGTATTTCCCACTGACCGAAGAAATACTCTGTCTTCAAACATTCGGGCATAGTTGGAAAAACCAGTAAATCTGTAGTTGGCACCTTTACCTGTCTGAAGAGACAGAATAAAAGCCCTGATCATGGGGTAGAAGCTCATGACTGCGATCATAATAGTTGCCGGAGTGAGGAATGCCCAGCCGGCGGCTTTCTGCTTCGCAATCAGGCTCATACCTTTCTTTTTAGGTTCCATAGAAAAACCCCCTTCGTTCCTTAAGCTATATGTAGTTTGTATAATAGTTCGGGGGAACCATGATACGGTCCCCCCGAAAATATTATCGCGTAAATCAGACCGGGTATGTTTTATTCATAATAGAATTCAGCATCTGCCTGAGCCTGCTCTAAGGTCTTTTCCTTGTCGCCGCCGGTCATAATATCCTGGATTGCTGTAGAGATAACCTCACGAACATCATAGTAGTAAGCACTTGTGTTGTTGGTAGGTGTCTTCTCAGCATACTCAACGATGGTAGAGTAGATTGGCTGGTCATTCCAGAATTCCTGTGGAGCCTGATAAGCTTCGGACTCGCCAGCAGGTCCCCATGTACCGATTGCACCGGTAGTAGGAAGAATGTTTGCATACAGGTCTTCGCTTCCTGCAAATGTCTTAGCAAGGAAATCGAAAGCAAGGTCTGTGTTCTTGCAGTTAGAAGTTACATACCAGGAAGAACCACCGTTGTTGGAGTAGTTCGTAGCATCTGCGGTCTTAACCAGTTTAGGCATATTGGTAATCTCCCACTTACCTGCTGTGTCTTCCATACCCATGATTGTAGCCATAATCCAGTTACCATTGATGGTTCCTGCACACTGCTCATTGGTGATAGAAGATACGTACTCATCCCACTCATTTACTTCATAGAAGATGCCTTCTTTTACCATCTTCTGATAGATATCGATACACTCATTCAGCGGATCGTTGCCAACAAGGTTCGGAGTTCCGTCCTCGTTAAACAGGGAAGCGCCGGCGGACTGAAGCATCATCATGATGATATCCTGGCTGTTAGCCTGTCCGGACAGCATGTATTTACCGGTCTTTTCCTTAACTACTTTACCAATCTCAATGAACTTGTCCCAGTCGATGTCTGTGATGTCGTCGATCGAATAACCTGCCTCCTCCAGAATGTCTGTACGATAACAGGAAACAACCGCGCCATTGTCGAACGGTACGCCATAGTTCTTGCCGTCTACGGTAGAGTAGCTTAACTTACCTTCTGCAAACTGTGAGAAATCAATTCCGCTGTCTGTCAGGTCTGTAAATGCTTCCGGATAGAAGGAAACGAACTTCTGATAGGAGTTGTCCTGCATCAGAACAATGTCCGGCATAGTTCCGAAATCACCGGATTCTGCACATGTCTGTAGCTTTGTCTCACAGTCATCTGACAAAGTCTCAACAACTTCAAGCTCAAACTTGTCGTTTACAGTGTCTTTGTAAATCTTGCCAGCCTCCTCGATTGCCGGAATATTGAATGCCGGATCCCATGTCCATACGACCAGCTTGTCCCCACCTGAGCTGCCGCCTGCATCAGAACCAGAATCACCGCCGCTGCCAGAGCCACTGTCATCGGAGCCGCCACCGCCGCCGCATGCTGCAAGTGAGAATGCCATTGCTCCCACGAGTAATACTGAAAGTAACTTTTTCTTCATAATCTTTGTCCTCCTTTTGATAAATTACTTTATGCTCGTATTATATCAATATAAACGCGCCAAAAGTTTGCATTATCAATCGTATAGTGTGCAAAATCAACTATGTCTAGTGCTATTGCATTAGATTCGACAAGAAGCGTCATCTTTTTTGGTAATAATTATGAAAAAGAACAGCCCCAAAGCAGGCTTTAATCAGAAGTACGCTCTGATGATAGCGCCAGTCTTTGGGGCAGGAGGTCAAGATATGTAGTTATTATGTCAGAAATACCCGTTCTGGATATCTTCGCTTGATGGTCATAAGCATATCTTCGTTTAAGTCCAGAAGCAGCTTAATCTTTTCCCGATTCTCTGTGATAATCATGGTATAGAAGGGAGTATCCTCCTCGTAAGAGGTATAGTCATATTTGGTAAGTCTGATGCTTCCGCCCTCTTTTCGGTATTTGGCCACAGCGTCATGCCAGTTGGGAGCAAGGACCTCCAATGCCTCCATATCCAGATAATGGGCGGCTCTGCGGTGTTTTTTGCCGAAAATGACATCAATGGTGAGATGATTTTCCTCCAGAATATATTCGTATTCCTTCTGGCTGTAGGTATTATAGAAGTAGTAGAGAACTACCAGAAGAAAGCCTGGCAGCATGAACCCCTGGGAGATTGTAATGCCCAGCAGCAGAAGGATTACTGCAAAAACGAGCATGACTGTACGAAGAAAACCTGTCATGGGCTTGGGTTTGCGTATTACCTGTTCTACAATTTTATAGTTATACATAGTATGTTTCCTCCTGTAATTAAAACTTTTCATATCATATCAGTTTAGCCTGCGGAATTCAAGGGGCGTGACGCCGGTTATCTTTTTAAACATGGCGATAAAGTGGCTGGCGTCAGAAAATCCCGTCTCTGCGGCAATCTGCTGCACCTCCATGCGGGGATTGGAAACCAAAAGCTCTCTGGCCTTGTTAATCCGAAAGGTGGTCAGATACTCATAAACAGAGCATCCGAGAAAACGTCGAAACAGGCGTGACAGATATTGGGGCGTGACATAGACCCTGCCGCTTAAGTCAGATACTGTGAGCTCTGAGTTGTAATGGGTTTCAATCTCTTTTATTATTGGTGCAACATAGCGCAAATATAAGGGCTCGTCGGTCAAGGGGCGGGGATGCCGGCTGTTGGTAAAATGCATCAGCAAATCGTAGCATTTAAGAGAAAGGGCGCGGGTATCTGCGGACAGAAGGTCCCAGTTCTCCATGATTTCGTTGATTAAGGCGCTAATCATAGCTCCCTGCTCCTTCTCTATGAATATAATTGGTTTATTTCCCACCATTTTATCAATGCTGCTGTGGATGGTACCGGTAAATGTGGCGAAGGCGGTCAGCCATTCTTCTGAGTTTCTCTCATAGGAATGATGGAGATATGGAGAGATTAAAAGCCCCTCGTTTTCATTTAGGACGTATTCAGTCCCCTGGACTTTGACCGTTCCGCACCCTTGCTCTGTCTGGAGATAATGATAGAGGGGAAACCCCTTGGGCCTTAGTACGCGGTCCTGACTCCAGCAGCAGCCGATGGAATCGAAGATGAAAGGCTCGATGACCGGAAAATTTCTGTAATGTATCGCCATGATAATCACCTGTTTCAAAATGTTATATTATATAGTTTAACATATTACACTTTCTTTTGTCTATCCGTAATATAATAAGGCCAGTACAGTAACATTTAATCATGAGTATGTAAGGAGGAGCAGCTATGGAGAGAGAATTCGATTATGGGAAATTAAAGGACCCTCAGTATTTCCGTGACGGAAGACTTGACGCACATTCTGATCACAGATACTATGGGTCTGTATTGGATATGGAGGCAGATTATGAAGATTTTAAGGAGAGTCTGAATGGGCTGTGGAAGTTTCATTATGCCAGAAATTATAAGTCCGCAGTCAGGGGATTTGAGAAAACAGATTATTGCTGTAAGGATTGGGATGATATCCATGTGCCTGCCCATATCCAGATGGAGGGATACGACGTGCCCCAGTATGCCAATGTGCAGTATCCATGGGAAGGGCATGACGAGATTGAGCCGGGCGAGATACCAGAGTATTTCAACCCTGTGGCAAGCTATGTAAAGTATTTCAATGTACCGGAGAGGATGAAGGGGAGACGGCTTTTTATCTCCTTCCAGGGCGCAGAGAGCGGGCTGGCTTTGTGGTTGAACGGGGCGTTTGTGGGATACAGCGAGGATTCCTTCACACCGTCAGAATTTGAACTGACGGATTATCTGGTGGAGGGTGAGAACAAGCTCTCCGCTCAGGTATTCAAATGGACAGCCTCAAGCTGGTGCGAGGATCAGGATTTTTATCGTTTCTCAGGTATTTACAGGGATGTGTATCTTTATACGGTTCCGGATGTACATGTGCGTGATTTAAAGATTTGCGCGATTCCGGATGAGACTTTGAAGAAAGCGGCGTTTGATATCCGTATGGAGATGATTTCCCAAGAAAAGCCAGAGGGAAAGGCAGTTATCCGGCTTACAAAAGATGGAAGCAAGATTATAGAAGAAGAATTGGCTTTGGGGACGGAGGTTTCTCATTCTTGGACTGTGGACGAGCCTGAGCTTTGGAGTGCAGAGGAGCCGAAGCTCTATGACCTGACGATCGAGATTTATAATGCCGCCGGAGAGCTTATGGAGGTGATACCGGAGAAGGTGGGCTTCAGAAGGTTTGAGATGAAAGACCATATCATGACTCTGAATGGAAGAAGGATTGTATTCAAAGGTGTAAATCGTCACGAGTTCAGTTCTGTGAGCGGACGTTATGTAAGCGAGGCAGAGCTTCGCAAGGATCTTGAGATGATGAAGTGCAGCAATATCAATGCGATTCGCACCTGCCATTATCCGGACGGGTCTCTCATCTACCGTCTCTGTGATGAGTATGGTCTCTATCTGATTGACGAGACGAACCTGGAATCCCATGGAACCTGGGATACGGCGATGATGACAGGAGATAAATCCCGCGTTGTGCCCAATGACAGACAGGAATGGCTTGACATGATGCTTGACCGTGTGAATTCCATATACCAGAGGGACAAGAACCATGCGTCAATTCTCATCTGGTCCTGCGGAAATGAGTCTTACGGTGGAAAGGACATCTACGAGATGTCGCAGCTTTTCCGGAAGTTAGATCCCAACCGCCTGGTTCATTATGAAGGGGTGCACCATGACCGCCGTTATAATGACACCAGCGATATGGAGAGTCAGATGTATACACCAGTGGAGGGAATTAAGGAATTCCTGGCCAATGACAGGAGTAAACCGTTTATCTGTTGTGAATATACCCATGCAATGGGGAATTCCTGTGGAGCGATGCATAAGTATACAGATTTGACGGATACGGAGCCGTTGTACCAGGGCGGATTTATCTGGGATTATATTGACCAGACTATTTGCAAGAAGGATAGATATGGGAAGGAATTCCAAGCTTACGGCGGAGATTTTGGAGAGCGTCCAACAGATTATAATTTCAGTGCAAATGGAATCGTCTATGGAAACCGAGAGGCTTCCCCCAAGATGCAGGAGGTTAAATTCAATTACCAGAATATTACGGCAAAGGTAGGAAGGACCGAGGTAGAGGTCATCAATAAGAACCTGTTTGTCAATACGGATATTTTTGAGTGTTGCGTCACGGTGGCAAGGGATGGACATGTAATTAGACGGGCAGTTTTGGAGACTCATGTAGAGCCCCTTGGCAATGAGACATATAATCTGCCGATTCCCCAGGAGACTTTGGCAGGCGAGTATGCTGTTACCGTATCCTTCCATCTGAGACAGGATGAAATCTGGGCGAAAAAAGGCCATGAGGTGGCGTTTGGACAGTATGTATATCAGATTGAGAAGGCAGAAAAGGTATGCAGTAACGGCGTGAAGGTAATCAGGAGTACACACAATATCGGTGTGAGAGGAACTCATTTTGAGGTAATGTTCTCTGTCCTCTCAGGAGGTTTGGTTTCCTATAAATTTGCAGGAAAAGAGATGCTCAGGTCCATTCCGAAGCCTAACTTCTGGAGAGCGCCTGTGGATAATGACTGCGGCAATCAGATGCAGGCCCGCTATGCACAGTGGAAGATTGCCAGTATGTATCTTACCGACAAGGCGATGGGAGACGAACTGTTTAAAATGAGCTTATTAGAGGCTCAGGAGGGAGAACACAGCGCCACGGTGTCATTTACCTATCATCTGTGCACCATACCAAAGGCCAAGTGTCAGGTGTCATACGAGGTGTTTGGGGATGGACGTGTGAAGACCACTCTTTCCTATGATCCGGTCAAAGAGTTGGGAGATATGCCAGAATTCGGTATGATGTTCAAGCTGGATGCAGATTACAACCATGTGAAGTGGTATGGTCTTGGTCCTGCGGAAACCTATGCGGACCGTAAGATGGGTGGAAAGCTTGGAATTTATGAGAATCTGGTGGAGGACAATATGGCGCAGTATATTGTTCCACAGGAGTGTGGGAATAAGGAGGATGTGCGTTATGCGGAGGTTACAGACAGTAAGGGTCAAGGCATGAGGTTTCAGGCGACGTCCGAGAATGGGCCTATGTGCTTCTCAGCGCTGCCTTATACGCCTCATGAGCTTGAGAATGCTATGCATCCTTTTGAACTGCCACAGGTACACTATACGGTAATTCGGGCTTCTAAAGCGCAGATGGGAATTGCGGGAGACGACAGTTGGGGGTCAAAGACCCATCCAGAGTATCTGCTTGATGCGAGTAAGAAGATGGAGTTTAGCTTCTGGTTCTGTGGGATATAAACTGTTCCATTAAGTAAAAAATATACAAGATATGGCATTTTATTTTGCTAAAAAGTGAATTTCGCCATATCTTGTATATTTTTGTTTAAAGTGATGAAGGCATAAGCAGGGACAGATATTTTTCATAGTTGACCCCGTCATTGCGTGGTACTTGCTCTTTGACGGAGTCGATTAGGGCCATCTCCAGGAATTGTCCTGCTTTTTCTATTGTAGAAGATAAAGAGTTCTTCTGTGCGCATCCGCCGGCAATACAGGAGGCGAACAGGTCGCCGGTGCCGGAGTAGCTGCCGCCAATGTAGGGAAAAGAAAACAGAGAGGAGCCGTTTAAGTCAATCAGCAGATTGCCCATTTTTTGGATCCTATCTGGGTCGTGGAAACGAATTCCTGTGACAATCACATATTTCGGTCCTTTTCTGCAAAATTCCTGCCCCATATCCTGAATTGTCTGAATTAGCTCAGAAAAATTATTTTTTGACATTAGAGACTGGCAGTCTGTGTCTGTCAGTAGGCATAATTCCGTGAGATTCGGTGTAATGATGTCAGCCTGTAAAGCCAGTTTATGCATCTGTTCAAGGAGAGCAGGCGTATAAAATGGATAAGGCTTTCCATCGTCACCCATGACAGGGTCTACCAGAAGGAAGGTGTCTGGACGCCGGAAGGTCTCAAGGAAATAAAAAATCTGGCTAATCTGCGCTTCTCCTGCAACAAAGCCTGTATAGATTCCGTCAAAATGTTGTCCCATCTTCTCCCATTCGCTGCGGAAATATTCCATTTTGTCTGTATAATCGTCACAATAGTAGCTGGGATACCCTGTCTGGGCAGTCAGTATAGCTGTGGGGAGGGGACATGCCTGTACGCCCATTGCCGACAGGACGGAGATTGCCGCAGTAAGGGAACACCGCCCAAAGCCGGATAGATCATTGATTACTGCTATTTTTTTAGTCATAGAGTTCTATTTTCCTTATATGTTGTTGTAGTCTTGGAATATTGCTGTAATAAGCTGCAGCAATATTCATCTTTCATACATGGTATCACCAGAGTGGATAGATTAAAAAGTCCAGATTATCAAAAATTAACCAGTCCAGTGGTTTGGAGAAATAATGAGCGCATGGATTTGGTGATTTATTACAAGGGAGAGCAGAATGTAATCGAACTCAAAATATGGCGGGGAAATGCCTATAACGAGCGAGGCGAGGACCAGTTGGCTAACTACCTGGAATATTTTCATCTGAAGAAAGGATACATGCTCAGCTTTAACTTTAACAAGAAAAAAAGATTGGCATAAAGGAGATTCAGGTAGGCGATAAGACATTGATAGAAGCGGTAGTGTAATTTTCTCACATATTGACAAAATCATTTTTGCCGGATATACTAATAATCATAAGAGCAGTTGCGAATTATATTTTATAGTTTGCAGCTGCTTTTTTATTTTTATATCACAGGAGGTTTTGTAAAATGAAGTATCAGATTAAATGGAAAGAATTAGGAATCGACCTTTTGGTGGATATTGCGGCAAGTATGCTGATTGCAGTCGGAATCTACAACTTTGCTCTGAATGCTAATTTTCCGGTGGCAGGCTTCTCTGGAATCGCCATTATCCTCTACCACCTGTTCGGGCTTCCTGTGGGTGCGGGAACCCTGCTGTTAAATGTTCCGGTTGCCATATTCTGTTATAAATTCCTTGGCAGAACATTTTTCTTAAAGTCAGTCAAGACCATGATTATATCTTCCGTTTTTCTGGATTACATTGCCCCCTGTTTTCCGGTGTACGACGGCAACCGCCTTTTGGCGGCTCTGTGTATGGGCGTCCTTTGCGGCGCGGGATATGCGATTGTGTTCATGCGCGGCTCCTCCACAGGAGGCCAGGACTTTATCAGCGTTGCGATCAAGAAAGTAAAGCCTCACTTCTCACTGGGAATCATTACCTTTGTGCTGGATACCACCACAATCATCATGGGAAGCCTGATTGTGTTTAAAGATATAGATGGTTTTATATACGGAATTATCGTGACCTACCTTATGGCAATCGTGATGGACCGTATCCTGTATGGCGTTGACGAAGGGAAGATGACTTTGATTGTGACAGAGCATGGAGCAGAGGTTGCAGAGTCGATTGATGCATACTCAGGGAGAGGCTCGACAATCCTTAAAGGAACAGGAAGCTACTCCAAGCAGCACAAAGACGTTGTCATGTGCGCCTGTAACAACAAACAGATGTATACCATCAAGAAAATGGTGCGCCAGATTGACCCACGGGCATTTACGATTATCATGGAATCAAATGAGGTGGTGGGCGAAGGCTTTAAAGAAGAAGTATAAAAAGGGGGCTGTTTACTTAGACAGCCCCCTCATTCATATTTAAAATAGGGTATAAGCCAATGTCTTACTTAGCGTACAGCTTTACCAGCTCCAATACAACATCCACGCTCTTATCCATTCCTTCTACCGTAATGTGCTCATAAGGCCCATGGTAAGCGTGCCCGCCGGTTCCAAGATTGGGGCAGGGCAGTCCCTTGAAGCTTAACTGGCATCCGTCCGTACCTCCGCGAATGGGAATGACAAGGGGCGTCACGCCCGCATTTTCACAGGCAGTCTTGGCATTGTCAATCAGATGCATACATCCTGCAATGATCTCCGCCATATTCTTATACTGTTCCGTAATGGTGAGGGTGACCGTTCCCTCGCCCCATTTTGCGTTCAGATTCTTCTCAATCAGCCGAAGGGTCCCTTTTCTTGCCTCGAAAAAGTCCTTGTCGTGATCTCGGACAATATAATTCAACTGCGCCTTTGCACATTCCCCAGACATACTCATAAGGTGATAGAAGCCCTCGTAGCCTTCTGTACCGCGGGAGGTCTCCATGCCCGGCAGGAGAGAGTTAATCTCCATGGCAACCAGGCTTGCGTTAATCATAGTATCCTTTCCGGAGCCAGGATGGACGTTGAAGCCCTTCACGTCAAACCGCGCCTTGCAGGCATTAAAGTTCTCATACTGAATCTCGCCCTCTGTATCGCCGTCCAGTGTGTAAGCATAGTCTGCGCCAAATGCCTCCACGTCGAAATGGGACGCGCCTGTACCCACCTCCTCATCCGGTGTAAATGCAACGCAGATGGGACCATGTGGAATATTTTCCTTTACAAGCCTCTCAACCATGGTGAGAATCTCAGCGATTCCTGCTTTGTCGTCTGCGCCCAGAATAGTGGTCCCGTCGCTGGTAATCAGCGTGCGCCCTGTAAGGCTGGTGAGATGGCTGAAATTCTCTGGACTTAACACTAGTCCGCTGTCTCCCAGAGCCAGCTCTTTACCATCGTAATTCTCTGTGAGGACAGGCTTAATCTCATGGTCGCAGAAATCTGCCACTGTATCCATATGAGCGATAAAACCAATAGCAGGCTTATCCTTTAGTCCTTCGGTTGCAGGCAGTTTTCCGTAGAGGTAGCACTGGTCGTCAAGTCGGACATCTGTAAGACCTAATTCCTCCATCTCCGCTTTAAGCAGGCGCGCAAGGTCAAACTGACAGTCAGAAGACGGAACCGTGTCGCTGTTCTCATCGCTTGGCGTGCGTACAACCACATACTTAAGTAAACGTTCGTATGCTTTCATAAATATTTTCCTCTTTTCTAAATATATTTCCGCAGACAGCCGCATATACTGTGGCGGAGTTTAAAGTACATACATGTGTTTTTCAGTATAGCATAAATATTTTTCGATTGCATTAATAAATGCTTCTGTTGTAGAAAAATAATCCGAAGTGTGATACAATTCATTTGGCGAAAATCATTGATTTGATAACAGGAGGCAGTTAAATAAAATGAGATTAACCCAGTTGTTAGAACATTTAGAATATGAAGTCGTAAAGGGAAATCATGAGATTGAAGTCACAGAGCTTATTAACGATTCCCGAAAGGTGACGCCAGGATGTGTATTTGTCTGCATCAGCGGCGCGGTATCCGACGGTCACGAGTATGCAGGAGAGGTTGGGGCAAAAGGCGCGAAAGCTTTGATTACAGAAAAAGAGGTGGAGGCTTTGGAGGATGTGACGGTGATCCGTGTGAAGGATACCCGTTACGCCTTGGCTTTGATGTCTGCGGCGTACTTCGGCTATCCGGCAGATAAGCTTAAGATTATTGGAATTACCGGAACAAAGGGAAAGACCACCACCACCTATATGGTAAAATCCATTCTGGAGGGCGTGGGACACAAGGTAGGTCTGATTGGTACTATCGAGGCTATTATTGGCGATAAGTCAATACCTGCTAACAACACAACGCCGGAATCCTACACGATTCATCAGTATTTTGCGGAAATGGTCAAGGCAGGGTGCGACAGTGTTGTGATGGAGGTTTCCTCACAGGGGCTTATGCTTCACAGGACAGCCGGAATTCCTTTTGAGATTGGAATCTTTACCAATCTGGGGGAGGACCATATCGGACCGAATGAGCACAAGGATTTTGAGGATTACAAACGCTGCAAGGGGATTTTATTTACCCAGTGCAGGCTTGGCGTTGCCAATATAGATGACCCTTGGTATCAGGATGTATTCAGGAATGCCACATGTCAAGTAGAGACATTTGGAATGTTTAAGGAGGCAGATTTGCGGGCAACAGACATTGAGCACATTACAAAACCAGGATATTTGGGCGTCCGTTACCATGTAAACGGGCTTATGGATTTTGATGTGGAAATCGACATTCCTGGGGATTTCAGCGTATACAATTCACTGACAGCTATTGCGGTGTGCAGGCATTTTAACGTTCCTGTGGAGAACATAAAAAATGCGCTTAAGGTGGCGAAGGTGAGAGGACGTATTGAGATGGTGAAGGTGTCGGATGAATTTACTATGATGATCGATTACGCGCATAACGCCATGAGTCTTGAGAGCCTGCTTCACACTCTGCGGGATTATCATCCAGAGAGAATTGTGACTATTTTTGGATGCGGAGGGAATCGATCGCGGACCAGACGATATGAGATGGGCGAGGTGTCGGGCAGGATGTCGGATTTAACGATTATCACGTCAGACAACCCGCGGTTTGAGGAGCCACAGGCAATCATTGACGACATTATCACAGGAATGAAGAAGACAGACGGGGAATACATTTCCATCTGTGACCGGAAAGAGGCCATACGGTATGCCATTGAACACGGCAGGGCCGGAGATGTGATTATTCTGGCTGGCAAAGGCCATGAAACCTATCAGGAGATTAAGGGTGTAAAGTATGATATGGACGACCGCAATCTGATTAAAGAGGTGTTGGAAGAACTTTAAGGATAGGGCAGACAGATGGGATTAGGGGAGATGCATGTACGCGGATATAATAGTAGATATTACACATGAGAAACTTGATAAGGTGTTTCAATACAGAATTCCGCCAAAGCTTGAGGGCGCGCTTCAGATTGGGATGGAGGTCGTTGTTCCCTTTGGAAAGGGGAATAAAGAAATCAGAGGTTATGTGACCGGATTTTCCCATAAGCCAGGATATGACGAAAAAAAGATGAAGCCGGTTCTATGTATAGCGCAGGGAAGCGTAGCCATTGAGTCAAGGCTAGTGGCCCTTGCGGCGTGGATGAAGGAATATTATGGCGGGACCATGATTCAGGCATTGAAAACGGTAATTCCTATTAAGAAGCAGGAAAAAGCGCGAAGGAAAAGGCGTGTTCGCCTTCTGTTGAGTGAAGATGCAGGGAAGGAGCAGCTTGAAATATTTCTTCACAAGAACCAGAAGGCAAGGGCAAGGCTTTTGGCCGCGCTTCTTGAACAGCCGGAGCAGGATTATGAGCTTCTGACAAAGAAACTGAATGTGACAGGAGCCGTAATCCGCGCCTTGGAGGAAAAGAAGATGATTGCTCTTAACTCCGAGAATGTATTTCGCAATCCCATCCATCATAAGAGCCAGGGGACAGAGTCGCCGGAATTTACTGTGGAGCAGCAACATGCAATCAACAGTTTTAGGGAAGACTATAGGAAAGGGCTTCGGAAAACTTATCTGGTATACGGAATTACGGGAAGCGGCAAGACGGAGGTTTACATGGAGATGATTGCTGAAGTGCTGGAAGCAGGCAGTCAGGCTATCGTCCTGATTCCTGAGATTGCGCTTACGTATCAGACGGTAATGCGTTTCTATGGAAGATTTGGGGACCGAGTGTCTATCCTGAATTCCAGAATGTCGGCGGGAGAGCGTTACGACCAGATGGAGAGGGTGAAGTCAGGCGAGGTGGATGTGATGATTGGCCCTCGTTCTGCACTGTTTACCCCCTTTCCCCATTTAGGGCTGATTGTGATTGACGAGGAACATGAGTCTGCATATAAGAGCGAGCAGACGCCCAGGTATCATGCCAGGGATACGGCCATCGAACGGGCGAAAAGGGAGGGGGCAAGCGTGGTGCTTGGCTCTGCCACACCGTCCCTGGAATCGTTTTATGCCTGCAAATGCGGGCATTTTCAACTTTTAGAGCTTAAGCAGCGGGCTGGGGAGGGAGAGCTTCCCAAAGTTTACGTAGAGGACATGCGAAAAGAGCTAAGAGCAGGAAACCGTTCGATTCTCAGTGATCGGCTGAAAAATCTGATAGATTCAAGGCTCTTGAGGCATGAGCAGGTTATGTTATTTTTGAATCGCAGGGGATATGCTGGTTTTGTTTCTTGCAGGTCTTGCGGATATGTAGTAAAATGTTCTCATTGCGATGTTTCTCTGGCGGCGCACAAAGGCGGCAGAATGATTTGTCATTACTGTGGGTATGAGGAACCTGCTGTAAATATTTGTCCCTGCTGCGGTTCTTTGTATATCGGAGGATTTAGGGCAGGAACCCAGCAGATTGAGGAGTTGGTGAAAAGGCAGTTTCCGGCTGCGCGGGTTCTTCGGATGGATATGGATACCACAAGGACGAAGGACGGGCATGAGAAGATACTGGAAACATTTGCCAGTGAAGATGCGGATATTCTGATTGGAACCCAGATGATCGTCAAGGGACATGATTTCCCTAATGTGACGTTAGTAGGAATTTTGGCGGCGGATATGTCTCTTTATTCCAGCGATTATCGGGCCGCAGAGAGGACCTTCCAGCTTCTGACCCAAGCGGCGGGCCGTGCCGGACGGGGAAGGAGTAAGGGGGAGGTTATAATCCAGACCTACAGTCCCGATCATTACAGTGTGAAGCTTGCGGCGGCACAGGATTATGAAGGCTTCTATGCAGCCGAGATGGAGTATCGTAAGATGATGGGCTATCCGCCTGTAGAACAGTTATTGGCAGTCCTGATGACAGGGCCTGACGAGAACAACCTTGAGACAGCCGCAAAATATTTAAAAGAGTTCGCGATTAGGGTTGATAAGAAGGGAATACTACAGATGATCGGGCCGGCAAGTCCCTATGTGGCGAAGGTCAGCGACGTGTACCGAAGGGTGCTGTATTTAAAGGGGAGAGACAATCGGCTTCTGATTGAGGTGAAAAACCGAATGGAAAAATATATTGAGATTAATAAAGGCTTTCAGACTATGAGGATTCAGTTTGATTTTAATCCCATGAACGTATTTTAGGAGACTTTAAGTTGAATATAGATTGAGAAGAAAACCGAGAGGAGACAGATTATGGCAATAAGGAAGATTCGGGAGCTTGGAGACGAGGTTCTGACTAAGAAATGTAAGGATGTAACGAAGATGACGCTGCGCAACAGGATTTTAATCAACGACATGCTGGATACCATGTATGAGGCCCAGGGTGTAGGGCTTGCTGCGCCCCAAGTGGGAGTTCTGAAAAAGATTGTGGTTATTGATATCGGTGATGGCCCGATTGTGCTGATTAATCCGGAGATTTTGGAGGTGTCCGGTGAGCAGACGGGGGAAGAAGCTTGCTTGAGTGTTCCAGGCAAGGCTGGAACCGTGACCAGGCCTAACTATGTCCGGATTCGGACGCTGACCGAGGATATGGAGGAGATCGAGATGGAAGGGGATGAGCTTCTGGCAAGGGCATTCTGCCATGAGATCGACCATCTGGAGGGAAAAATGTATGTGGAGATGGTGGAAGGCGGTCTTCATGACGCGGTTTACGAGGAGGAAGAGTAGATGAGAGTTATTTTCATGGGAACTCCTGATTTTTCCGTGGGGACGCTAAAAGCTTTGATTGATGCGGGACATGAGGTAGTGCTTGCGGTAACGCAGCCCGACAAGCCCAAGGGACGAGGCGGTAAGATGCAGTATACGCCGGTTAAGGAGAAGGCCCTTGAGCATCAGATACCAGTGTTTCAGCCAAAACGCGTGCGGGCTTCTGAGTGTATTGAGGAATTGAGAAAATATCAGGCTGACGTAATCGTTGTAATTGCCTTCGGCCAGATTTTGCCCAGGGAGATATTGGAGATGACGCCCTACGGCTGTATCAATGTCCATGCGTCGCTGCTCCCCAAATATCGTGGGGCGGCCCCAATTCAGTGGGCGGTCATTAATGGAGAGAAGATTTCCGGTGTCACCACCATGCAGATGGACGAGGGGCTGGACACGGGGGATATGCTGCTTAAGACAGAGATTGTATTGGACGAAAAGGAGACGGGAGACAGCCTTCATGATAAGCTTGCCGACGCGGGGGCCAAGCTTTGCGTGCGTACGCTGAAAGAGTTGGAGGAGGGCACCGTTAAGCCTGAGGCTCAGGGAGACAGCCCAACGGAGTATGCCAGGATGTTAGATAAGAGTCTGGGTGAGATCGACTGGAATCAGGATGCCGTATCCATCGAGAGGCTGATACGGGGCTTGAATTCCTGGCCAAGCGCTTACACAGATTGGGACGGAAAGGTGATGAAGCTCTGGGAAGCCCAGGTGATAGAGGGACAGGAGACGAAAGAGGCTGTGGGAACGGTTGTTAAGGTTGAAAAGGATGGCTTCTTCGTTCAGACCGGACGTGGACTTCTTAAAGTGCTGGCATTACAGATACCAGGAAAGAAGCGGATGGAGGCAGGAGCGTTCCTTCGAGGGTATACAATGAAAGAGGGGACGATTTTAGGAAATCATTAAGAATTGTTAAATTTGTATGAAAAACAGGTAATTTGCCTGTTTTTCATATATAATACTTTGTATATGTTGTTGAATGGTAATAGTCTAGGAGGTGTAGCTTAATGTATTATGGAATGGATCCCACATATATTTTGGTAGTGATTGGTCTTGTAATCTGTCTGCTGGCGTCGGCGAAGATGAAGTCTACCTTCAGCAAGTATTCCAAGGTCAGGAATCATTCTGGCATAACCGGTCGGCAGGCGGCAGAGCAGATTTTGAGGCAGGCTGGTATCTATGACGTACAGATCGAGCATATTGCGGGAGATCTGACGGACCACTATGACCCGCGGTCAAAGGTTCTGCGACTGTCGGATGCAACCTACAATTCTGTGTCCGTTGCGGCTCTTGGAGTGGCTGCTCACGAGTGCGGACATGCAATCCAGCATGATACAGGCTATGCGCCGCTTCAGATTAGAGGCGCCCTGGTGCCGGTGGTGAATTTTGGAAGCGCCATTGCATGGCCTTTGATTTTGATTGGCCTGTTTTTTAACAGTCAGTCCTCTATGTTGTTTTTGAATCTGGGGATTCTGGCATTTTCACTGGCAGTCTTATTCCAGATTGTGACGCTTCCGGTTGAGTTTAATGCGTCAAGCCGTGCCATCCGTATTTTAGGCGGCAGCGGAATTCTCTATGAGGACGAGGTCAACGCTACGAAGAAGGTGCTGTTTGCAGCGGCGCTTACCTATGTGGCAGGTGCTGTTTCTGCGGCATTACAGCTTTTGCGTATTATTTTACTGGCAAATAATCGGAGACGATAACAAGGCGGAGGATTTTTTATGGCACAGTCCACAAATACCCGTGACTTGGTTTTGGAGATTTTGCTTCAGATTACCCGTGACGGGGAATATAGCCATATTGCGCTTAAGAATGCCTTAGACCAGTATCAGTATCTAAAAAAGCAGGACAGGGCATTTATCACGAGAGTGGTGAACGGCACCTTAGAGCGTATGATTGAGCTGGATTATATCATCGACCAGTTCTCCAAGGTCAAGGTGAACAAGATGAAGCCAGTGATTCGGACAATACTAAGGATTGCGGTATATCAATTAAAATATATGGACAGCGTTCCGGCTTCCGCGGCATGTAATGAGGCGGTCAAGCTGGCGGTCAACAGAGGCTTTGGCAGTCTTCGGGGCTTTGTCAATGGAGTGCTTCGCAATATTGCCAGAAACTTGTCTGATGTCAAAGGGCCTCCAAAGAAGGAGAGGCTTCGCGCGCTGTCTGTGCAATACTCCTTACCGGAATGGATACTTAAGGAATGGCTTTTGGAGTATGAGGAGGAGACGGTATGCGCCATGGCAGAGGAGTTCCTGAAGGAGAGACCTTTGACAGTCCGGTTTAATCCAGACAGGATATCAAAAGAGGAACTTCTTAAGATGCTAAAGGCAGAAGGAGTCAGCGTCAAGGAGGTCGAAGGCATATCCTGTGCTCTTTATCTTTCGGATGTTGACTATCTGATGAAGCTTGAAAGTTTTAAAAAAGGGTACTACCAGGTACAGGACAAAAGCTCTATGCAGGTGGCAATGTGGGCTTCCCCAAAAGAGGGCGACTACATCATTGATGTCTGCGCAGCACCTGGCGGCAAAGCGATTCATCTTGCGGAGATGCTTCGGGGAACCGGTCACGTGGAGGCGCGGGACTTGACAGAATATAAAGTAGGGCTTATATGGGAGAATATCCGGCGAAGCGGTATGACGAACATAGAAGCAGTACAAAGGGATGCTCGTGTAAGGGACGAGGCGTCTGTGGGGAAGGCGGATATTGTAATTGCGGATCTGCCCTGCTCCGGCCTTGGCGTGCTGGGCAGGAAGCCGGATTTAAAATACAAGATGACTCAGGAGACACAGCGGGAGTTGGTGAAGCTTCAACAGGAGATTCTGTCTGTGACGGCAGAATATGTGAAGGCCGGCGGAACGCTTATTTACAGTACATGTACAATACACAGAGAAGAAAATGAGGGGAATGTGCGGTGGTTTGAAAGACAGTTTCCCCAATTTCATATGCTTCGTGAGTGTCAGAGCTTACCCAATCGTTCTTCGGGCGACGGTTTCTATATTGCAATGTTCAGAAGAACGTAGGAATTGGAAAAGGTTAATAGAACGGATAGATATAGATTATGGCAAGAGATTCAATGGATAATATGATGGTTAAGAAAGATATCTGCTCATTTGATTATGATGAATTGGCAGAGGAGATTTGCAGCATTGGGGAGCAGTCATTTCGCAGCCGCCAGATTTACCAATGGCTTCATGTAAAATTGGCCGCTGATTTTGAAGAAATGACGAATCTTTCTAAGGCTTTAAGGGAAAAATTATCAAAAGCGTATGTAATTCCCAAGGTAGAGCTAATAGAGCGTCAGATATCGAAGGCAGACTCCACGGAGAAATTCCTGTTCGGACTTTCAGACGGCAATATGATTGAGAGTGTACTGATGCGTCATCCTTATGGCAATTCTGTCTGCGTGTCATCCCAGGCAGGATGCCGGATGGGGTGTCGTTTCTGTGCCTCCGCTATCGGTGGGTTTAAGCGCGGTCTTGCTCCCTCAGAGATGTTAAGGCAGATCTATCAGATTCAGAGAGTAACGAAAGAACGGGTTTCTCATGTAGTTGTGATGGGAACCGGAGAACCTCTTGATAATTATGAGAACTTCGTCAGATTTATCCGAATGATAAGCGATGAACACGGCTTACATATCAGCCAGAGGAACATCACAGCATCCACTTGCGGAATTGTCCCCAATATGCACAAGCTGGCATTAGAAGGGCTTCAGATTACGCTGGCCTTATCCCTCCATGGCTCTAACCAAGAGAAGCGAAGGAAGCTGATGCCAGTGGCAGAAAAGTATGACCTTGAGGAAGTGCTTGGAGCCTGTGACGATTACTTTGACAAAACGGGACGAAGGGTGACCTTTGAGTACAGTCTGATTGAGGGCGTGAACGACCAACCGGAGGATATAAGGGAGCTTTCGGCAATCTTGAAGCCAAGAAACTGCCATCTGAATCTGATTCCTGTGAATCCGGTTACAGAGAGGGAATATAGAAAGCCAAACAGTAAAAATGCTTCTGTTTTTAAAAATAAACTTGAAAAAAGTGGAATTAATGTTACTATAAGAAGGGAAAGAGGCTCAGATATAGACGGAGCCTGCGGTCAGCTTCGGAGACGTTATGCGGCCGCGGACGGGAGAACCAGATGAAGATATTTGCAATGACTGATGTAGGGAGAAAACGTGAAGTCAATCAAGACTATGTATATGTGACGGACAAGCCCATTGGGCCGTTTCCGAATCTTCTTGCGGTAGCCGACGGTATGGGCGGTCACAAGGCAGGAGATTTTGCGTCAAAATATACGGTGGGCGTATTGAGGGAGGAATTGGAGAGTACCCCTCTTAATAAGCCGGAAGAGATTCTGCGTAATGTAGTCAGCATTGCAAATGATAAATTAATCGAAGTCGCATCTGCGGATATCAAACTGGAAGGAATGGGAACTACCTTGGTAGTGGCAACGGTTGTTGGCAATACCTTGTATTTTGCCAATGTGGGAGACAGCCGGCTATACTTAATTAATGATAAGATTCGTCAGATATCCAAAGACCATTCTCTGGTGGAGGAGATGGTAAGGCTTGGAGGCATCAAGGCGGAGGAAGCCAGAAACCATCCTGACAAGAACATCATTACAAGGGCAATCGGAGTAAAGGAAGGCGTGGAGGCAGACATCTACGAATTTCGATTGAAGAAGGGCGACATCATTCTGATGTGTACAGATGGCTTGAGTAATATGGTGGAGGATGAGGATATGTTTGATATCGTGCGTGGCTCCAGGGATGTGGTGGAGGCTGTGCAGATGTTGATTGAGAAGGCAAACAGCAATGGCGGGAGAGATAACATAGGGGTTGTTATAGCAGAGCCACTTGCAGACGAGGTGAGTGTATGAGTGTGAAAGACGGTATTATTCTTGGAAAGCGATATGAGGTGCTCAGTAAGGTGGGAGCAGGCGGGATGGCAGACGTGTACAAGGGTCGGGACCGCATGCTGAACCGTTACGTGGCCATCAAGGTTTTGAAGAAGGAATACAAAGAAGATGAGAATTTTGTGCGTAAGTTCCGCTCGGAAGCCCAGGCGGCGGCAGGCTTGATTCATCCAAACATTGTCAATGTATACGACGTCGGTGAGGATCGGGGACTGTACTATATGGTCATGGAGCTGGTGGAGGGGATTACGCTTAAGGAATATATAGAGAAAAAGGGCAGACTGTCCCATAAAGAGGTAATCAGCATTGCAATCCAGATGTGTACAGGGGTTGGAATCGCCCATGCTTCAGACATTATTCACAGGGATATTAAGCCCCAGAATATTATTATTTCCAAAGACGGCAAGGTGAAGGTGACGGACTTTGGGATTGCGAAGGCGACTACGTCCAATACAGTGAGCTCCAATGCCATGGGGTCTGTTCACTATACATCCCCTGAGCAGGCGAGAGGCGGCTTCAGTGACCAGAGGAGTGATATTTATTCTGTGGGTATCACACTGTATGAGATGGTGACCGGACAGGTACCCTTTGACGGAGAATCTACGGTTTCGGTGGCAATCAAGCATCTCCAGGAGGAGATTACGCCGCCCTCAGAGTTAGTACCGGATATCCCCTACAGTCTGGAACGGATTATTTTAAAATGTACCCAGAAGAACAGCGAGAGGAGATATCGGAACACGGATGAACTGATTCAGGATTTAAAGCGTTCCCTGGTTGATCCGGACGGGAATTTTGTCGTAATACCGCCCCTTCACGGCATGAATACTATGATCATTACCGGTGATGAGCTGGATGATATCCGAAGCTATGACGATGAGGATGATTATGACGACTATGGCGGGAGTGATTATGACAGTGACGATGGGTATGACGACCGCGATGACTACGACGTCCATGGTTATGATGACGACGAGTACGGAGAGGATCATGACTATGATGACGACGATGAAGATGAAGATAGTGACTATGACTATGATTTCGATGATGATGATTACGATTCACGCGGAAGGAGGAGAGACTCTGACGATGTGAATCCACGCATGAATAAGGTCATGAAGATTCTCACTATTGTGGTTGCTGTCATCATTGTGTTTATATTGATTTTTGTGATTGGAAAGGCTGCGGGAGTGTTCAAATTCACGCCGAGCATTAAGACTGAGAAGAAGGAAGAAGAACAGGTTAAGGTTCCCAATGTAGTTGGAAAGACGGAGGAGGAAGCGAAGAAGGAGCTGAATGCTCTTAAGCTTGGATTTAGGGTTACTGCCCGTAAGGAATCCGATAAATACGAAGAAGGAACGGTTTCAGAGCAGAAGACTGAGGCAGGAAAGAAGGTTGACAAGAATACCACCATTCTGGTGGTGGTAAGCTCCGGTTTGGTGGGCAACGAGATCGAGGTACCGGATGTCAAGGGGCACAATGAGAGTGAGGCACATAATATGCTGACTCAGGCAGGCTTTAAAAAGATATCATCTGAGTTTGCGTTCAGCGACACCGTGGCAGAGGGGGATGTTATCGAGACGACTCCTGCCGCGCGTGCAAAAGCAACGGAGGATACGCAGATTGTAATGAAGGTCAGCAAGGGTGCGGAGAAGAAGACGGTTCCTAATGTCATCGGACAGGCAGATGCAGATGCGCAGAATGCTATTCTGGCGGCGGGGCTTAACGTAGGCACCGTGACCTATGATTATCATGACAGCGTACCGGAAGGACAGGTTGTATCCCAGAGTATTGATGGAGGCAAAAAGGTATCAGCAGGTACTTCTGTGGGGCTGGTGGTAAGCCAGGGACCAAAACCGCCTGAAAAGGTGGGCGTGCCGCCTGTAACTAATACTTCTCTGGATAATGCGAAGCAGCTTCTAAGCAGCGCGGGCCTTCGGACGGGTAACGTAAGTTACCAGAATCATGATTCGATACCGTCAGGAAGTGTTATAAGCTGTAGCCCTGGCGTGGGAAGCAGCGTGGAGGAAGGAACGGCTGTCGATATGGTAGTGAGCCGAGGACCAAACCAGCAGCCTACAACTCCTGAGCCGGACGACGATGACGCTACATCTTGGGAGTAGAGGAAGCTTATGCAGGGGAAGATTGTGAAAGGAATTGCCGGATTCTACTACGTACATGTAGTAGAATCCGGTGTTTATGAATGTAAGGCAAAAGGAATATTTCGTAAAGAGAAGGTTAAACCTCTGGTTGGAGACAATGTAGAGATTGAAGTGTTAAAGGAGGCAGAAAAGCAGGGGAATATTATCCATATATTTCCGAGAGAGAATGAGCTGGTACGTCCGGCAGTTGCCAATATTGACCAGGCATTGGTGCTATTTGCCGTACTTCGTCCGACTCCCCATTATAACTTGCTGGATCGTTTTCTGGTGATGATGGAGAGAAAAGGGATTCCAGTGGTCTTGTGTTTTAATAAAGCAGACATTGCGAAAGAAGAACAGATTGAAGAACTTCAGGCAATATATGAAAAGTGTGGTTATCCTCTGGTATTTACAAGTGCTCTGGAAGGGAAGAATATAGACTATGTCAGAACGATTTTAGAAGGAAAGACTACGGCCATAGCCGGTCCTTCCGGTGTAGGGAAGTCTTCGCTAATTAATGTGCTTACGCCGACGGCGAATATGGAGACTGGCTCCATCAGTCGGAAGATTGAGAGGGGCAAGCATACAACCAGACACTCGGAGTTATTTCCCATAGACAAAGCTTCCTATATTATGGATACGCCGGGATTTAGCTCGCTGTATGTCAATGATTTTGAGAAGGAAGAGCTTAAGAAGTATTTTCCGGAATTCATCGAATATGAGGGAACATGCCGTTTTCAGGGATGCGACCATGTGCATGAACCTGGATGTATGGTGAAAGAGGCGGTGGAGGATGGAAGAATCCATTCCATTCGGTATCGGAGTTATATAGAGATGTACAAAGAGTTGAAGAATAGAAGGAGGTATTGAATATGGACTACATATTGGCACCGTCAATTTTGGCGGCAGACTTCAAGGAGCTGGGCAGGGAGATCAAAAAGACAGAGCAGCATGGTGCTGCATATCTTCATTTTGATGTGATGGATGGAATGTTCGTGCCGAGCATTTCCTTTGGTATGCCGGTGCTTGCGTCCATTCAGGGTTTGACTGGACAGGTGATGGATGTACACTTGATGGTTCAAGAGCCGATCCGGTATATTGAAGATTTCAAAAAAGCCGGCGCCGATTTGGTGACGATTCATCTTGAGGCATGTGAGGATGTGAAGGCCACCATAGAGAAGATACATTCCTGTGGGTTGAAGACAGGACTGTCCATCTGTCCGGAGACGGAAGCTTTGGCGGTAGAGCCTTATCTGAAGGATGTGGATATGATACTGGTTATGGGTGTTCATCCGGGATTTGGCGGACAGAAGTTTATTCCGGAATCACTGGATAAGATTAGAAGTATCCGTCAGATGATAGAGGAACAGGGACTTTCAGTGGATATTGAGGTGGACGGTGGAATCTATCTTACCAATGTCCGTCAGGTGCTTGACGCGGGAGCCAATGTTATTGTAGCGGGGTCTGCTGTATTCGGAGGAGATCCAGAGAAGAACACGAGTGATTTTATGGAGATATTGAGAGAATATGAGTAAGAGAAGTATCATAATCAGCGGTGGAGAGCTTGACGAGGCGTTGACACTGTCAGTCCTGAATGATAAGGAGGACAGATGTGTAATCGGGGTAGACAGAGGGGTAGAGTTCCTGTATTATCATCAGATTATGCCGGATTATATCGTAGGTGATTTTGACAGCACGAAGGAGGAGATTCGAGATTATTATAAGAATGAAACGAATGTTCCTGTGCGGGAGTATAATCCGGTTAAGGACGCCTCTGATACGGAGATTGCAATCAGGCTCGCCATGACGTTAGGGAGCCGTGAGATGTTAATCCTTGGCGCTACCGGAGGCAGGGTTGACCATCTCTGGGCCAATGTCCAGAGTCTTATGATTCCTTTTAAGGCAGGGATAGACGCGAAGATTCTTGACAGTCAGAATATGATTACCATTATAGGGGACGGGGAAACTTATATCCGGAGAGATGAGGCCTTTGGAACGTATTTTTCCGTATTTCCCTTTGGAGAAGATGTGTTTGGCTTCAATATCAGCGGCGCAAAATATCCCCTTAAAAACCATACGCTGACGCCGTATAATAGTCTGTGTGTGAGCAACCAGATTGCAGAGGACTCGGATGAGGCTGTAATCAGCTTCATGTCGGGAAAGGTGATTTTGATGGAGACACGGGATAAGGAAGAATAGAGAAGATAAGATTATATAGGAGAGTATTGAAAAATGAAACTAGGGATTGTGGGATTACCCAATGTAGGAAAAAGTACGCTGTTCAATTCGCTGACTAAGGCGGGTGCAGAGTCGGCCAATTATCCGTTCTGTACCATTGACCCTAACGTGGGAGTGGTCACTGTGCCGGACGAGAGGCTTGGGGTGCTGGGCGAGATGTATCACACAAAGAAGATTATTCCGGCTGCTATTGAATTTGTAGATATCGCAGGGTTGGTGAAGGGTGCTTCCAAGGGTGAGGGACTTGGGAACCAATTTTTGGCCAATATTCGAGAGGTGGATGCCATTGTCCATGTAGTCAGATGTTTTGAGGACAGCAATATTGTCCATGTGGACGGAAGTATCAATCCACTCCGCGACATCGAGACCATTAACCTGGAGTTGATTTTTTCCGATTTGGAGATACTTGAGCGAAGGATATCCAAGACGGTAAAGATGGCCAGGAATGACAAGGGGGCAGCCAAGGAGTTAGCGCTGTTAGAGAAGATTAAGGCGCATCTGGAGGAAGGAAAGCTTGCAAAAACATTTGCCGGCGTAGACGATGAGGAAGAAACGGCATGGCTTTCGGGCTATAATCTTTTGACCTATAAGCCTGTGATTTACGCTGCAAATGTGACAGAGGATGACTTGGCAGATGACGGCGCTTCTAATGGAGGTGTACAGGCTGTCCGTGAATATGCAAAAGAGGAGCTAAGTGAGGTTTTTGTGGTCTGCGCACAGATTGAGCAGGAGATTGCAGAGCTTGAGGACGATGAAAAGAAGATGTTTCTGGAGGACCTTGGCCTATCCGAGTCAGGACTTGAGAAGCTGATTAAGGCAAGCTATCGTCTGCTGGGGCTGATTAGTTACCTGACAGCGGGAGAACCAGAGGTACGTGCATGGACTATAACAGAAGGAACCAAAGCCCCTCAGGCGGCGGGAAAGATTCATTCTGATTTTGAGAGGGGCTTTATCCGTGCAGAGGTGGTATCCTATGACGACTTGAGGGAGTGTGGAAGCCACAGCGCAGCGAAAGAGAAGGGGCTTATCAGGCTGGAAGGAAAGGACTACGTTGTGAAGGACGGGGACATTATGCTGTTTAGGTTTAATGTATAGGAAGGAAGACTGGAAACATGCACAGAACTATAGATTTTCCAAATATCGGAATTCATCTGAAATCGGTTGGCGACCATATAACGGTATTTGGGTTTGACATTGCCTATTACGGTATGATTATTGGACTCGGAATCTTGGTGGGGATTCTGATTGCAGCATTGGAGGCAAAGCGGACAAAGCAGAATCCGGAGGATTACTATGACCTGGCAATTTATGCTGTAATATTTGCGATTATCGGGGCGAGGATTTATTATGTAATCTTTTCCTGGGATATGTATAAGGATCATCTGCTTAGTATTTTTAATATTCGCCAGGGCGGGCTTGCAATCTACGGAGGAGTGATTGCAGCAGTCATAACTGTATTCGTATTCGCCAATAAAAAGCATCTGTCCGCGCCGCTGCTTCTGGATACAGCGGTGCTGGGACTGGTGGCAGGCCAGATGATTGGACGGTGGGGGAATTTCTTCAACCGCGAAGCATTCGGGGAATATACGGACGGACTTCTTGCCATGCGGCTGCCTGTGGACGCGGTTCGGGGCTCAGACATTACTGAGCTTATGCGTAAGCATATGGAGACAGAGGACGGGGTATCCTATATTCAGGCACATCCTACATTTCTCTATGAGTCCTTGTGGTGTCTGCTGATTCTGATTCTTCTGCTTTTGTACCGCAAGCATAAGAAATTCAACGGCGAGATATTTCTGATTTATTTGGCAGGGTACGGCTTCGGGCGTTTCTGGATTGAAAGGCTTCGTACGGACCAGCTTCTGCTTCCTGGGATTGGGCTTCCGGTATCGCAGCTTTTAGCAGGAGTGTTGGTGGCGGCATCGGTGCTTCTCATTTTGTATCACTGGCATAAGGAAAGATATTTTGACTAAGTCTTTGTATATTACAAAAATTTCAAGCTTTAAAAATATACGTAAGAGGGACTGTCAGGTGTATTTTGATGTAAACATGAATGTACACCTGACAGTCCCTCTTACGTATATTTTTTTGCAAATTACAAATAACTAAGGTACCCTCAATGTATTTCAAGTAAGTACGTTGAGGGTACTTTCATAGATGGAAAGAAGTAACTTATAATTGTGCAATATTACCAAAAAATCCTATAAAATCAACCTAAAGAAATGGTCTGTTTTGAAAATTTTGAAAGAAGTTTCAAAACATTCCGAAACTATTGAAAATAAAATCAACTGTGGGTATACTGAGTGGCAGAAACAAGGAAACACACAGGAAAGGAGAAAAGTATGGAGGAATGTATAGAACAACTAAAAGGAAAGCTGGTGGTATCATGCCAGGCATTGCCAGAAGAGCCTCTTCACTCATCTTTTATCATGGGAAGGATGGCGCTGGCGGCGAAGCAGGGCGGGGCAGCAGGAATACGGGCAAACACCAAGGAGGATATTCGTGAAATACAATCACAGACGACCCTCCCTATCATCGGGATTGTTAAGCGTGATTACGAGGACAGCGGCATATACATCACCCCCACGATGAAGGAAATTCACGAGTTAATGGAAGTAGAGCCTGAGATTATCGCCATGGATGCCACCAAAGGCTTGAGACCTGGAAAGCTCACACTTGACGAATTTTTCGGGCAGGTGAAGGAACGGTATCCGAACCAGCTTTTGATGGCAGATTGTTCCACCATTGAGGAGGCGGTTCATGCGGACGAGCTTGGATTTGACTTTATCGGGACAACAATGGTCGGGTATACCGAACAGAGCAGAGGGGATCGTATTGAGGCAAATGATTTTGAGATTATCAGAAAGATACTGGCGCAGGTAAAACATCGGGTGATCGCAGAAGGCAATATTGATACGCCGGCAAAAGCAAAACGGGTTATTGAGCTTGGGGCATTCTGTGTGGTAGTAGGCTCCATCATTACAAGACCGCAGCTAATCACAAAAGCATTTGTAGAAGGTATGGCAAAATAAGGCTCAAAAAGAAAGAAAAGGAGAAGAAGCAATGAGAGATTTAACTAAGTATAAAGGAGTAATCCCCGCATTTTATGCATGTTATGACAAGGAGGGCAATATTAGTCCCAAGGGAGTGCAGGCTTTGACCAAATATTTTGTAGAACAAGGAGTGAAGGGACTTTATGTAAACGGTTCCTCCGGAGAATGTATCTATCAGAGCGTGGAGGACCGGAAGCTTGTTCTTCAAAATGTCATGGAAGCGGCAGAAGGAAAGCTGACAATCATTGCACATGTGGCATGTAACAATACTAAGGACAGTATGGAGCTTGCCAGACATGCCCAAAGCCTGGGAGTGGATGCGATCGCTGCTATTCCGCCAATCTATTTCCGGCTGCCGGAGTATGGGATTGCGAAATACTGGAACGACATAAGCTTAGCTGCGCCGGATACAGATTTTGTAATCTACAACATTCCTCAGCTTGCGGGCGTAGCCCTGACCATGGGCTTGTTCGAGGAAATGCGCAAGAATCCAAAAGTCATCGGCGTAAAGAATTCCTCCATGCCAGTGCAGGATATTCAGATGTTTAAACAGGCGGCAGGCGATGATTACATTATATTTAACGGACCGGACGAGCAGTTTATCAGCGGTCTTGCGATTGGGGCAGAGGGAGGTATCGGCGGAACCTATGGAGCAATGCCCAAGCTGTTCCTTAAGCTTGAGGAATATGTGAAGTCAAACAAGATGACAGAGGCAAGAAAACTCCAATATGATGTTAATGAGATTATCTATAAAATGTGTTCAGCACATGGAAATATGTACGGGGTCATCAAAGAAGTCTTAAAGATGAATGAAGGTCTTGAGCTCGGAGGAGTAAGAGAACCGCTGCCGTCGCTGGTTAAGAGTGACATGGAAATTGTGAAAGAAGCTGCACAGATGATTCGTGATACAAAGGAGAAGTATCAAGTCTGAAAAAGTTGGATGGAGGATAAAAAATGCAAGGATTTACAGTAATAGATCTGGTTATATTAATCGTATATCTGGCAGCAGTATTATTTGCCGGACTTCATTTTGCAAAGAAGGATATGAAAGGGAAGGAATATTTTAAAGGCGACGGAACTGTGCCTTGGTGGGTGACCTCCGTATCCATATTTGCCACCCTGCTTAGCCCAATTTCCTTTTTATCTCTTGCGGGAAATTCCTATGCGGGAACCTGGATTATGTGGTTTGCACAGCTCGGTATGCTGCTTGCCATTCCGCTGACCATTAAATTTTTCCTGCCAATCTACAGCAAGCTTGATATTGATACAGCATATCATTATCTTGAGCTTAGATTCGGGAGTAAAGGGCTTCGAGTTCTGGGCGCTGTGATGTTCATTGTGTACCAGGTAGGGCGCATGTCTATCATCATGTATCTTCCCTGTATGGTATTAGGAAGCTTGACAGGAATCAGCGTAAACATATTGATTATTATCATGGGAGTGATTGCGATTATCTACTCGTACACAGGGGGATTAAAATCTGTACTCTGGACTGACTTTATTCAAGGCTCTGTGCTGCTGATTGGCGTCACCTTCTCACTGGTATTCCTTCTGGCACATATTGACGGAGGAATCGGAGCGGTATTCTCTGCATTTACGACGGAGCATAAATTCCTTGCCACAGATCAGCCGATTTTTAACATTAACATTTTCAAAGACAGCGTGTTTATTTTAATTGTGGGCGCTGGTTTTAATACGATGGGCTCTTATGTGTCAAGTCAGGATATTGTGCAGCGTTTTACGACGACGACGGATACAAAGAAATTAAATAAGATGATGCTGACAAACGGAGCGCTGTCCATTTTTATTGCAACCGTGTTTTACCTGATTGGAACAGGGCTGTATGTATTCTACCAGCAGAACGCACTTCCGCCGGCAGCGGCTCAGGACCAGATTTTCGCATCCTACATTGCCTTTGAGTTGCCTGTAGGTATCACAGGACTGCTTTTGGCGGCGATTTATGCGGCGTCTCAGTCTACGCTCTCAACAGGTCTTAACTCTGTTGCTGCAAGCTGGACGCTTGATATTCAGGCCCGTTTGACGAAGAAGGAGTTAAGCTTTGAGACACAGACGAAGATTGGTCAGTATGTGTCCCTGATTGTGGGAATTTTTTCTATCGCGGTAGCCATGGTGCTTGCAAATGGCGGCGTTAAATCTGCATACGAGTGGTTTAACGGATTTATGGGACTGGTGCTTGGAATCTTAATCGGAACCTTTATTTTGGGGGCGTTTACAAAGGTGGCTAATACGTTTGGGGCAACGTTGGCATTTATCGCGGCGTCTCTGGTTATGGTGGGGATTAAGTATTTTGTTCCGGCGCAGGCGGTGTCCATTTGGTCTTACTCACTGATTTCTATTGCAGTATCATTGGCAGTGGGGATACCGGCAAGTATTATTTACAGGAAAGCAAAGGGGGACGCTTCCGTACCGGCTCCTTATACGACGATCTATAAAAATTAGGTCACAGGCAGGACATAAGGGAATACATGTCCTGCCGTGAAGAAGGAATTTAACCCAGGAAATATATTAATGCAAGAAGGAGTAAAAGAGTATGATATTCGGCAATATTCAGAACCTTAAGGAATATTTTTTTCTGGAGGACGGAGTATTTGAGTGCTTCCGTTATGCCAAGGAGAATGATTTAAGTAAATATGAAAAGGGCAGCCATGAGATAGACGGAAAACGTCTGTTTGTCAACATAGTGGAGTATGAGACTGTTGAGGCAGAGAAACGTTTCTGGGAGGCTCACAAGGATTACCTGGATATTCATTTGATGCTGGACGGCGCAGAGCAGATTGATTTGAATTTCATTCAGAATATGGATGTAAAGGATTACGTGCCGGAGGAGGATTTTCTGCCGATGGAGGGAGGAAAAAATGGTTCTGTGGTACTGGGGAAAGGGGATTTTCTAATCTGTTATCCCAGTGACGCTCACCGTACGGCGGTGGCAGTGGACGGTTCAGAGAAGATTAAAAAGGCCATTTTCAAGCTGCAGATATAATTTTTGTACGGATTGCGGAAATGGCAGGAATATATTATAATAGAAAGGTACAGATATGAAAAGATATGTAAGCATAGATATAGGCGGGACGGCGATCAAATACGGGGTTTTGGACGGAAACGGGGCGTTGGTATGTCGAAAAGAAATGTGCACAGAGAGCTATAAGGGCGGCATGTCCATTCTGGCGAAAGCAGTGGGGATCGTGGAGCGGTATTGCGAGACCGAGGCTGTGGACGGCATCTGTATCTCTACGGCAGGAATGGTGGATACAAATAAGGGGGAGATTTTTCATGCGGCTCCCCTAATCCCCAGGTATGCCGGAATCAAGTTTAAGGAGACAATGGAGAACCGGTTTCATATTCCCTGTGAGGTGGAGAATGACGTCAACTGCGCAGGGCTTGCTGAAGCTGTATCCGGTGCGTCGAAGGGGAGCACCTCCTCTCTCATGCTGACTGTGGGGACAGGCATTGGAGGCTGCGCGATTATAGACGGCAAGGTGTTTCGCGGTTTCAGCAACAGCGCCTGCGAGGTAGGCTATATGCATATGGCAGGCAGCGATTTTCAGACACTAGGGGCGGCAAGCATCCTTTCAAGAAAGGTGGCAGAGTGGAAGAATGAGCCAACGGAAAAGTGGAATGGATACCGTATCTTTAACGACGCTTTAAAAGGGGATATCCTCTGTATACGGGCAATCGACGAGATGACTGACGTACTGGGGCAGGGAATTGCCAATATCTGCTATGTGCTAAATCCAGAGGTTGTGGTGCTTGGCGGGGGAATTATGTCACAGGAGGAATACCTGAAGGGCAGAGTAGAGAAGGCAGTGGAGAAGTACCTGATTCCCAGCATCGCATCCCGCACAAGGATTGCATTTGCGAAGCATAGGAACAATGCAGGGATGTTGGGGGCGTTCTATCATTTCATGCAGCGTCAGTCGCTTCAATAATTTTCTTAATCGGAAACAGAAAAAGGATGAAATACGATGGAGTACTATGTAAAATCTGTAGTGCCGATGATTGAATCGAATTATGATAATTTTACGCTGGTGGAGAGGACGATTGCGGATTTTTTCATACGGAACCGCAAACGATTGGATTTTTCCGCAAAAGCGATCTCTGAGCTTTTGTATGTTTCGGAGGCGTCTCTCTCCCGTTTTGCCAAGAAGTGCGGTTATCGGGGATATCGTGAATTCATGTACCAGTATGAAGAAACCTTTGTGGAGAAGCAGGAATCCATGACTGGCAATACGAGAATGGTTCTGAACGCATACCAGGAGCTGCTTAACAAGACCTACAATCTGGTGGATGAGACGCAGATTGCCCGAATTGGCAGATATCTGAATCAGTCGAATCGGGTTTTTGTGTGCGGAATCGGAAGCTCTGGCCTTACGGCAGAGGAGATGGAATTTAGGTTTATGAGAATCGGCGTTGATATTGATTCAATAAAGGATGCGGACCTGATGCGTATGCAGGCTGTATTTCAGGATAGGGAAAGCCTGGTGTTTGGAATCAGTATCAGCGGCGAGAAGGAGGATGTACTGTATCTGCTCAATGAGGCTCACAAAAGAGGCGCAAAGACGGTACTCCTGACGGCAAAGAATAAAGGAGTTTTTGAGGAATTCTGTGATGAGATCGTCCTTTTGCCCTCCCTTCGCCACTTGAACCATGGAAATGTGATTTCTCCTCAGTTCCCGATTCTGGTGATGCTTGATATCATCTATTCTTACTATGTGGAACAGGATAAATTTGCAAAGGAAATCCTGCATGACAATACGCTGCGGGCATTGGAGGAAGGCAGCAAAAGACGCCGGCAGGTATTAGAGTAATTTAGGAGGTAAATCAATGATTATCAGAAATGTAAAGGTTTATACAGAGGATAAGAGATTCGTGGATGGTGAGATTGCCATTCAAGACGGGCGGATTGAGTCTGTAGGCCCATCGGCGGATTTGGTCACTGGGGATGATACGATACTTGACGGGGAGGGCTGTTATGCGCTCCCTGGTCTGATTGATATTCATTTCCATGGATGTAAAGGATATGATTTCTGCGACGGTACGCAAGAAGCCATCAGGAAGATTGCAGAATATGAGGCGTCTATTGGCGTGACTGCCATTTCTCCTGCAACCATGACTCTTCCGGTCAATGAACTGGAGGAGATTCTTGCAGTTGCGGCCAATTACAGGAAAGAGGCCAAGAAAAAAGCAATAGGCACAGACGTGGCGGCAGACCTGGTAGGCGTGAATATGGAGGGGCCCTTTATCAGTGAGGAGAAGAAGGGAGCGCAGGATGAGAGGAACATTATTACCTGTGATTCGGATATCTGCCAGCGTTTTCTGGATGCTTCTGAAGGGCTTGTGAAATTCGTAGGAATTGCGCCGGAGCGCAACGAGGATGCATCCGAGTTTATCCGGAAGATGAAGGATCAGGTACACATTTCTCTGGCCCACACCAATGCGGATTACGATACGGCAATGGCGGCTTTTGACGCAGGGGCGGATCATGCGGTTCATTTGTATAATGCTATGCCTGCATTTACCCACAGAAAGCCGGGAGTCGTGGGAGCTGTGTCCGACAGCGCCCATGTTAATGCAGAGATGATTTGTGACGGAATCCACATTCATCCTTCCGTGGTGAGGGCGACCTTTAAGATGCTTGGCGCCCACCGGATTGTCCTGATTAGCGACAGTATGCGGGCCACAGGGATGCCGGAGGGACAGTACACTTTAGGCGGCTTGGATGTTAATGTGGCGGACGGTCGGGCAACGCTTGTATCAAACGGCGCGCTGGCAGGTTCAGCCACTAACCTAATGGAATGTATGAAGACTGTGGTTCAGAAGATGGGAATTTCCCTTGAGACGGCAGTTGCCTGCGCGACTATGAATCCTGCAAAATGTCTGGGAATCTATGATGCGTACGGTTCTCTTACGCCAGGAAAGAAAGGGAATGTTGTGCTGCTTGATAAGGAGTTGAATTTGAAAGCGGTTGTGAAGGACGGGGTGAGAATCCGGTAGTATATTGAACCCTTAATATTCGATATACCAGAGAATTTTCGTGTATGGAGGTTATAATAGATGGCAAGAGATGAAGGGGCATGTCTGGTATGCGGGAAACCGATTGTATATTATGAGAAGGCCCAGAAGATGGAATGTGTCATGTGCCATGGAGAGTTTGAGAGTCATGCAAGCTGTGAGGACGGCCATTATGTCTGTGATGACTGTCACGCCAGACGCGGGATAGAGGTTATTATGGAGGGATGCAGGGCAAGCGGAGAGAAGAATCCGCTTGCCATCATGCGGGAATTAATGGAAAATCCTTACATATATATGCACGGTCCTGAGCATCATGTTATGGTGGGGGCAGCGTTGCTTACGGCGTATAAGAACTGCAAGGGATATGATGACTGCGGCGGTCAGGAGGCATTTGAGGAGGCCTTAGAGGAGATGCGGGCGCGGGGAAGCGAATATCCGGGAGGCGCATGCGGGCTGTGGGGATGCTGCGGCGCGGCGGTCAGCGCCGGTATATTTATGAGTATTATTACCAAGGCAACGCCGCTTACGGGTAATTCCTGGCGGCTTTCTAATCAGATGACCTCCCGCGCTTTAGGTGCAGTTGCAGAACTGGGAGGCCCCAGATGCTGTAAGCGGGATTCCTTTACGGCGGCTAAGGAGGCCGTGATATTTGTGAAGGAAAAACTTGGGGTGGAGATGGAGCTTGATGAGAAGCTTGAGTGCGATTTTTCCAGTGAGAACCACCAGTGTTTGAAGAAGCATTGTCCATATTACAAATGAAAAAGACAGAGCCGGCAGGTTGTAATTTTGTCCTGCCAGCTCTGTCTTTCATTCTTTTTTATCCAATCAGAAAATCAATGATATCCCATCCGTCAGAATTCATTCGTTTGTACAATTCTGTAAAACCGCAGCGGGTACAGGTAACAGTAGCGAACTTCTTATTCTGAATATCGAAAACCTTGGCAAAATTTCCGCCGGTTGCCTGAAACTGATCGCTTTCGTAGTGCATATTTCCGCATTTGGGGCATACATATTGCTGTCTTTCCATAGTTTTTCTCCTTTTCCTGTTTTTGAAAATTGATAAGATTTCTTAATAAACTGTCGTTCCAAAAGGCATTAATGCCAGCTTGGCAAGTTTAAACTGCTGCAGACCAAAGGGGATACCGATAATTGTAATACAGAGCAGGACTCCGATTACCGCTGATTCCAGGGCGAGCCAGAAGCCAGAGACCAAAAGCCACACCAGATTCAGCAGGAAGGACCCTGCCCCGCCGCCGTAAGTGACTTCCTTTCCAAAGGGAAAGAAACACAGGCCGGCAAGTTTAAAGCACTGTACTCCTATGGGGATACCAATAATGGTGATACTCCAGAGGCAGCCTGCAAACGCCCAGCTAAGGCCGCTTAGAAAGCCTCCGAAAATAAACCATAGTAGATTGCCAAGACATCCCATAATATCATTCCTCCTTGTATAATATATTTAGGTTGTTCAAGGGATACCTATAAACCCTCAGACCTGCTTCTTTACATCTCCTGTCTGATAGGAGATAATCGTTTTATTAGATTGAGAGGATGATCGTCACCTCCTTGAGCGCCTCTGCTCGTACTTGAAAGACTGATCCCTCTCTCTAATAAGCTTTCCGCGTATGAGTTGGATGTTGGTTGCCTTATGGCCTCTCTCCGTATTTAGCACAAGGTAGCGGCGCTTATTAGCTGAGTGGTCTCCCAATCTAAAATTTTTCTTCTGAGGTGGCTTTATGTTTTTTGTTGGCATTGATATCGGTAAAAATAACCATGTCGCTTCCATGATGGATGAATCTGGCAAGGTGGTATTTAAGGCTTTTTCCTTTCCTAATACCTCGGACGGCGGACATGCCCTCTTTTCCAAACTCGCTTCTTATTCTCCCAGTCCTGATGATTTTGAAATCGGCATGGAGGCTACCGGGCACTACTGGCTCTCTGTCTACTCATTTCTTTTTGAAAAGAAGTTCCTTCTCCATGTCATCAATCCCATTCAGACCGACGGCTGGCGCAGGGGCACTGAAATTCGCAAACGGAAAAATGACATCATTGATTCTGTCCTGATTGCCGACCTGATCCGTTATGGGCAGTTTGTCGAAACCAGACTCGCAGATGAGGATTTATTCTCCCTGCGTTCACTTACGCGTTTTCGTACCTATCTGGTGGAATCCATCAGTGACTTGAAGCGTAAGGTTGTCTGTGTACTGGATCAGGTTTTCCCTGAATACCAGTCCATTTTTTCCGACATCTTTGGCAAGACCTCAAAAGAGATCCTTCTCCAGTTTTCTTCGCCCATTGATTTTGAGTCGGTTTCATCGCAAACCCTTGCCCAACTGCTGGCAAAACTCAGCCGTAAGCAGGTCGGCCCTGCAAAAGCGGAGCAGTTAAAGGCTGCCGCGTCCTGTTCCTTTGGCGTTACTTTTGCCAAAAACAGCTTCACCTTTCAGCTCAAAGCGCTGATCGAACAGATTTCCTTTATTGAAAAACAGGTAAAAGAAACGGAAGCCGAAATCGCTGGCGTCATGGAAAAGCTGGAATCCCCCATTACTACCATTACTGGAATAGGCAGTGTCACAGGAGCTGCCATCATCAGCGAAATCGGTGACATATCTAAATTTGACAGTCCCAGAAAACTGGTGGCTTTTGCCGGGCTTGACGCCACTGTCACACAATCCGGCGAATTTGAAGCAGCCCACAATGTAATGAGCAAGCGCGGATCACCATACCTGCGGAAAGCCATTTTTCAAGCCGCCCTGGTCGCCGCCTTTAAAGACCCTGTATTAAGTGCCTATTACCAGAAAAAGAGGGCGGAAGGTAAACATCATTTAACCTGCATCGGCGCTGTGGCAAGAAAAATGTGTAACATTATTTATGCTGTTGTGAAAAATAATCAGCCTTACGTTCCAAAGGCTTAACTCCTTTTCCCTTTCCAGCCTGCCTGACAGCAGGTCTTGTTGTCGTGCTCTTTTTCCTATGAAAATCCCTTTTCTTTTGTTTTTTCAATTATCTACTTGACTTTTAATAGTTGGTCTTTCCTGAAAAATTTAATAGCCACTCTGCATAATACAGAATGGCTATGTATGGGTTTTGGGCAATAAAAAAACCGACTGATTCTCGTTTTGAAAATCAATCGGCTATGTAAATATTATCTATAATTTTTGAAATGCTTTATTTTGTACTTTTATAAAATGGTATACATTCTCATCCAGTTTATCTATAATTTTTTTTGTATCACTATCCTTTACTGTAATTCCAATGATTGTTTGACAATTCTTTCCTAATTGAACAATACTATCTAAAAATTTCTCCATATCATTTGGGATAATACTATGTTGTACTGGTTCATCAAAAATCAAAACTGTTGGATGATTCCCTGCCATATCCATAGAAACCTGTAGCAAAGCTACAGTATATGCCCAAATACCCCTGATATTATCACTTGCGGAAGAATCAAATTTCATGTCAAAGTTTTCAATTACAGGCAGATAATTATCCTTTGAAATATCTATTTCTCTTTTATCTATGACACTTTTGTAACCATAATCTTCCAAATTAGCCACAAATTTTCTACGTAAAAAATTTAACTTTTTTATATCATTATTTGAAAATTTATTTTCAGGAATCTCCCTTTTACCTTGCAAATACATTTTCCAATCATTAGAAAGTTGTTCAAATATTGTTTTCTTTTGTTCTACGTATCTAATTAAACCTTCTAACTGGTCAATCCTTGTTTGCAATTCTATCTTTTTATATACAAGGGTTTCTGATAAATTATCATCAACAGCATATAAATCACTTCTTAGAGCTTTTGCCAATCGCCTTAACGTAAAAACTTTTCCCTGAAGAGATTGGAGTTTCTGATCCATATCATCTCTATTCTGCCTGTGGCTTTCTTTGGCATACTCTAACATTTCCTTTTGCGCCCCTAAATGTCGTATATTTTCATCAATACTCATAATTTCAACTTCTTCAACTTTAGGAAACAATGAGTCTGAAATATGTTGGTGGCATACCGGACAAATATCTTTAGATGTTAGGCAATTTAAATCTGATCCTAACTCCCTAAGCCTTGCAGCATCTTTATTATTTCTCAAATCAGTATTAATTATTTCCAAATTGTCATTCAAAACCTGAATTGCCGCTTTTTCTTGTAGGATATGCTCTCTAAGCCATTTCATATCTTCTTCATATGAATCTATGGTTTCCTCAGTTTCATTTAACTCTTCTTGAAGTCCATCAAAGTTATCTACTACTTTAGGCTTTATACGTTCAATTTCATTATATTCCTTTTTGAGTTCTTTTATATAATCTTGTAAATTTTGTTTATTCTTTAAAACATGTATTCCAGTCAAATCAATTTTACTCAAAACACATGGTTTTGTTGGCAATCCAACAATATCACAGGTTTCTCTAGTACACGAGTTAATAATATCTTTAACAAACAACCCCCATTCACTTCTAATCCTTGATTCTTCAACTTTTAGTTCTTCTGTCCTCTTTTCATTATTTAATGTATCTAAATTCATAACAAATTCTAACACTCTTTTTTTTGCATCTTTAATTCCTAAGATTGGCATTCCTGAAAATAAATCTCCCCATCCATGCTTTTGTTCTATAAACATACATGAGAAAATCAACTGCAAATATAACTTTCTCTGTACTCCATCTGTTGCTGGAACCTTCGGAAGAGTAAGGTGCAAAAACTTCTCCAGAAACCTATGGAATCCTTGATTATTTACTGCGGAATTTGGCATATGCACGTAAGTATCTTCAATAAGGGTGGCTTCACCAATCTTATCCAATTCTGTATAATATATTGTAATAAGTTTTGTATCTCTGTTTTCCATCTTAGCAGTACGATACAATGTTATAGTTTCTTTTCCATTTGATATCTGTAAATAAATCTTTGCTTCCAAAACAGCTAATTTTTTATCTCCATTTTCAATATATGTTTTGTAAACAGAGGTTAAAACTTTCTCTCCTTTACCCCCAATTATTTCCTCAAATCCTAAGCCATAATATATCGCCTCAAGTATCGAACTCTTTCCGCAAGTATTATCTTCACTTGCAAGAAAATTCAACCCCGCTTCAAATTCTTCATCAACACCATATAATCCGTCTTCTGTCTGTATTTCAATCCTTACTCTATCAATTTTCAGCATTTTTATACCTCCATAAGGACATCAGTCGCTCGACCTTTTCATTAGTTAATCTCAATCCTAAACGATTCAAAAAGAGTTTTTCTTCAAACAATAAATCTTCACCCTCAATTTTTTTCACAAAATCTTTTCCATTTCCCGAAAGTTTAAAAGTTCCATTTTTTAATTGTATAATCAAATTATCTGCAATTGCATATTTTAAAGCTCGATTTACTGCCGGATCAAAACGCACAAGCATAAATCCTATCTTTTCATTTACATAATCTTCTAATGCTTTCATATATTTTTTTGTATTCAACGCATTTGAAATAATATGCAATTTAACCAGTGAACATCCTGCTTTACTACTACAACTCTTGAAAATAATTAAACATATTTGAGCCATCTTATAACTAATTCTATAATTGTATGGCACCGCATCAGGTTTAGAATCAAAAATAATTTCATTTGTCAATAAGTACTCGTTCATAATACCCCTACCTTCTAAACATCATTGAACAGTCTGCCAACCACATACTGATAATATCTATTTTTAATTCAATAATAGATGCCGAATTAAAATAACCACATGAATCTTTAAGATGTTTCTCAAAATCGTCAAGTATATCATTAAAAATTTTCGAATTCATACTTTTATTTGTATTCATTCCCGTTTTTATGGTAACCTGCTTTTTATATGCCTGTTCCAAACTGTATACATCCTCATAAATAGCTGCATATGATACCCGTAACATCCTCATAATCTCCATGCCTTTTATATATGATTCAATATACATATTTACAATCTGGTTGAATGCATCATCTTCCTCGTCAATATCATTCATAACAGCCTTTACTTTTCTTTTAATATTGTTGCTCTTTTCTGAATCGCATTGATTCCAATCAATATCTTTTACTTCCCGAACTGCAAGATTTAACTTAGCATCCGTTAATGATTCACGTATTGTTCGAGTTATTTCAAATTTAAAATCTTCAGCTACTTTTATTACAATATCAAAATCATCAGCAATATAGTCATATTGTGCAGGATTATCCATTTTAGCTTTCAAAACTTCTTTTCGCTTTGTCTCCGCATGTTCAATAATTCTCGAATCTCTAAACTCAGGTATAACAAAATGCCATTGATGTATTATTGGTACCCCCAACTTTCTCAATCTGACTTTATAACCCTTATCAAGCAATTTGCCTATATCAGTAGTCATTTTCTTTCTTAAATGTTCATACAATTCATCATCCGAATATTCTCTTTCTGGACAATAGCACTGATTAACAATTCCTTCTCTTGTAAATCCTTCTATTCCAGCATCACCACCATGAACCGCTGGAATTTCCGTATAATGTTGCTCTTGGTATTTAATCCGATAACAAGACTGACATAAATCTTCCCATGTATCACCATCAAGTTTTCCTTCAAAAAAATCTAAAATCATCTTTTTTCACCACCCAGTAGATTAATAGGAATCAAAACATCAGAAACAAGTGCTTTTGTAATTCCACTTATATCAACAATTCGTTCTTTTCTCGAATCAACAAATTGTACCTTTGCCATATGAATTTCTTCAAAAATCCATAAAATCGATATCTGTTCATTCAAATAGTAATAAATGTCATTAAACTTGAATTGGAGTATATCATCATTCTTCATTCAATCCCTCCATTCAACACTAATAACACCGAAGTATGCTTTATACATATCAAACATTTTTTATACAGGCTTATAAATATATTTCATATTAACTATACCAGAAAATCCCGCCTTATAAAAGACGGGATTTTCATTAAATTATATACACTTCAACCGTGAGGTCTTTCCACTGCCCCTCTCGCAGATAATCACCATTCGCCCTGCGAAAAGCCAGTGCCTGAGCGTAATCTATCGTGAAATCAAAGTACAGATTACTTCCCCTCCCCACTGCATATAGCCGCCTGCGCCGCCGCCAATCTCGCGATCGGCACTCTAAACGGTGAACAGGACACATATGTCAGTCCGGCCTTATGGCAGAACTCGATAGACGACGGATCGCCGCCGTGCTCGCCGCAGATACCGAGTTTGATGTCCGGTCTGGTTTCACGGCCTTTTTGCGCTGCCATCTGTACTAACTGTCCGACGCCGCTCTGATCCAGTCTTGCGAACGGATCCGATTCATAGATTTTATTCTTATAGTAATCACCCAGGAACTTCCCGGCATCGTCACGGGAGAATCCGAAGGTCATCTGTGTCAGGTCGTTCGTACCAAAGGAGAAGAACTCTGCTTCTTCAGCGATCTCGTTTGCAAGAAGCGCTGCTCTTGGAATCTCAATCATTGTGCCTACATGGTATTTGATGTCTGAATTTTTCTCTTTCTTTACCTGTTCAGCCACTTCTACGACAACGTCCTTGACGAATTTCAATTCTTTCTTTTCGCCTACAAGCGGGATCATGATCTCAGGAACGATGTCAAAGCCCTTTTCTTCTTTGACTTCGATTGCAGCTTCCATTACGGCTCTTGTCTGCATCTTTGCGATTTCAGGATACGTAACGGCAAGACGGCATCCGCGGTGGCCCATCATCGGGTTGAACTCATGCAGAGAATCGCAGATTTCCTGTACTTCTTCTGCAGTCATCATCATTTCTACTGCCAGATCATCAATATCGTCTTTTTCTGTCGGTACGAATTCATGCAGCGGCGGATCCAGGAAACGGATCGTAACCGGTCTGCCTTCCATAACTTCGTATAACGCTTTGAAATCGCCTTTCTGGAAAGGAATCAGTGCATTCAGCGCTTTTTCTCTCTGTTCAACGGTCCTTGACAAGATCATCTGACGGATCTTCGGAATTCTGTCAGGTTCGAAGAACATATGCTCCGTACGGCACAGTCCGATGCCTTCCGCACCGTATTTTACTGCATTGGCTGCATCTGCAGGCGTATCCGCATTGGTACGTACCTTCAGGGTACGGTACTGGTCCGCCCATCCCATGATACGGCCGAAGTTTCCGCTTACGGAAGCTTCTACGGTCTTAATGTCTCCTTTATAGATCTTACCGGTGGAACCGTCCAGGGAAACATAGTCTCCTTCGTGGAATACTTCCCCGCCCAGTTCAAATACTTTGCCTGTTTCGTTGATGGCAATCTCGCCGCAGCCGGATACGCATGCCGTACCCATACCACGTGCTACAACCGCCGCATGGCTTGTCATGCCGCCGCGCACGGTCAGAATACCTTCTGCAGCGTGCATGCCTTCGATATCTTCCGGTGAGGTCTCCAGACGGACGAGAATGACTCTTTCCCCTTTTTCATGCGCTGCTTTCGCTTCTTCGGCTGTAAAATATACTTTACCTGCTGCCGCGCCGGGTGATGCGGGAAGAGCCTGTCCGATCACCTGTCCTGCTTTTAAAGCATCGGGATCAAATGTGGGATGCAGCAGCTGGTCTAATGATTTTGCTTCGATTCTAAGAACTGCTTCTTCCGGTGTGATCTTGCCTTCGTCTACAAGGTCGCAGGCAATCTGGATTGCTGCCGGCGCCGTTCTTTTCCCGTTACGTGTCTGTAAAAAGAAGAGCTTGCCATCTTCGATCGTAAACTCCATATCCTGCATGTCACGATAATGATCTTCCAGTTTATTTGCGATTTCCATAAACTGCTTAAAGCATTCCGGCAGATCTTCTTCCAGTTTGGTGATCGGCTGCGGTGTACGGATACCTGCCACAACGTCTTCGCCCTGCGCGTTGATCAGGTATTCTCCGTATATTCCTTTGGCGCCGGTAGAAGGATTTCTGGTAAACGCAACGCCTGTACCGGAGGTATTGCCCATATTTCCGAATACCATAGCCTGTACGTTAACTGCCGTGCCCCAGTCGCCCGGTATGTCGTTCATTCTTCTGTATACGATCGCTCTTTCATTGTCCCAGGAACGGAATACCGCTTTTACGGCTTCCATAAGCTGTACCTTCGGCTCCTGCGGGAACTCTTCTCCCTTATTTTCTTGATAGATATTTTTGAATCTGACAATGATTTCCTTCATATCGTCCGCTGTCAGATCCGTATCATATTTTACGCCTTTCGATTCTTTAATTTCGTCTAAGATTCTTTCAAAATAGGACTTCGGGATCTCCATAACAACATCGGAGAACATCTGGATAAATCTTCTGTAAGAGTCATATGCAAATCTCGGATTGCCGGTCTTTTTTGCAAAACCTTCGACTGCAATATCTGTCAGGCCCAGATTTAAGATCGTATCCATCATACCCGGCATGGATGCTCTTGCACCGGAACGAACAGAGACTAAAAGCGGATTCTCCGTATCGCCGAATTTTTTCCCCTGCTTATTCTCCAAAATCTCCAATGCATCAAAGATCTGTTTCTGAATCTCCTCAGAAATCTGTTTTCCGTTATTGTAGTAGTCCGTACATGCTTCTGTCGTAACAGTAAAGCCCTGCGGAATCGGCAGTCCGAGATTCGTCATCTCTGCAAGGTTTGCGCCTTTTCCGCCTAAAAGGTTACGCATATCAGCGTTTCCTTCTTCAAATAAGTACACCCATTTTGCCATAGTTATTCCCTCTTTCTTAAAACATTTAAAATAGAATGTCCAAAATACCGGAAACAAAACTGCTCATAGTATTTCGTACATTTCCTTATACTATTAACTATAATAACATATAAGATGCCATCACGCACCAATTTTTTCCTTATTTTTAACAGAAATTTTTGTTTCTTTAGGAATAAAACTGTCGAAGATAAACAAATCAAAATCCTTTTTCAAACTTTCCAATTGCTTTTCATTTTTCACCGTCCAGGCAACGGCCAGATTTCTATATAATTTTCTGCAGATCCGCCGTCCCGGCTCTTCTTTAAACTTACAGTTATACGCAATAAAATCCGGTCCGGTCGCCCAATTGGTAAGAAGGTGTGTCAGGAAAAAATGAAACAGACTTTTATATTCACCATCGCGTCTGAAGTTGGTGGACAGCTGCCCCCGCATCACTTGTCTATGATATCTGCGGTACCATAATAGTACAAGCGGATTAAAGGACTCGATACAGTAAACGCCGCGATATGCCGAAAGCATCCGCTGCACCGCCGGGCATAGCGACAGATCCGTCCAGTCTACTTTTAACTCCACGATGAGCGGTACCCGGCCGTTTACCATCTTTAGAAATTCTTCCAATGTCGGTATCTTCTCCTGTGTCTTTAATAAACGCAGTTTCTGTAATTGTTCGTATGTATAGGCATCCAGCCTTCCCGGTACGCCGCACATGCGCTCCAGCGTAGAATCATGAAAAATGACAGGAATGCCGTCCTTGGTAAGCTGTACATCCAGTTCGATGCCAAATCCCGATTCCACGGCCAACCGAAAGGCTTTCATCGAATTTTCCGGCGCATCCGTTTCATTGTCATGCAGTCCTCTGTGCGCATAAAGCGCTCCCATGTACGGATGTTTTGACGGTTTATGAAAAATACGCGGCATCAGCATGAGCAGATACAGTAAAAACAGTCCGCCGCCGCCCATCGCCGTACCAAACAGTTTCTTGTAAGCCATAACCTGGTCCTTTCCTTATGAAAAACAGTAGATAAATGCAAAATATCCTGTTTGCGTTTTCCGGTTTCACAGGATATGGGACAGACGTTTTTTCTGTTCCCATTCTGATTATATCCATAAATCCAAAAACTGCAAGAGCATATCTTGAAAAAATGCCTGTTTTATGTATAATAGATAAAGCGGCGTTAAACTGCCCCAAATCTATAAACAGGTAAACTTGTGCTTATGCCCGTATTCATGGGGCCAAGCAGGAACGGAGACTACGATTATGATCAGTGCAAACAACGTAACTTACAGAGTCGGCAAAAAAGCTCTTTTTGAAGATGTAAACATTAAATTTACGGAAGGTAACTGCTATGGACTGATCGGCGCCAACGGCGCCGGGAAATCCACTTTTCTGAAGATCCTTTCCGGCGCGCTTGATACGACGAGCGGCGACATTTCCATAACACCCGGACAGCGTCTTTCCGTACTGGAACAGGATCATTTTAAATATGACGCTTATCCTGTCATGGATGTCGTTATCATGGGAAATGAACGGCTCTATCAGATCATGAAGGAAAAAGATGCGATTTACGCCAAAGAGGACTTTTCCGATGAAGACGGGATCCGCGCAAGCGAATTAGAGGCGGAATTTGCGGAAATGAACGGCTGGGATGCAGAATCCAATGCCGCTATGCTTTTAAACGGACTTGGTATCGAAACGGATATCCACTATAGTATGATGAGCGATTTAAACGGTAACGAAAAGGTCAAGATCCTGCTTGCCAAAGCTTTGTTCGGCAACCCCGATATCCTGCTTTTGGACGAACCGACCAACCATCTGGATCTGGATGCCATCGCCTGGTTGGAAGAGTTTTTGATCGGTTTTGAAAATACGGTCATTGTCGTATCCCATGACCGTTACTTCTTAAATAAAGTATGTACACACACCGCAGATATCGACTACGGCAAGATACAGCTTTTTGCCGGCAACTATGATTTCTGGTATGAATCCAGCCAGCTCATTATCAAACAGCGAAAGGAAGCCAATAAGAAAAAAGAAGAACAGATCAAGGAACTGCAGGAGTTCATCTCCCGCTTCTCCGCCAACGCTTCCAAATCCAAGCAGGCTACTTCCAGAAAAAGAGCGCTTGAAAAAATCGAGCTTGACGACATCAAACCTTCAAGCCGGAAATATCCTTATATCGATTTTCGTCCGGAACGCGAGATCGGCAATGAGGTACTGACGGTAGAAGGACTCAGCAAAACCATAAACGGTGAAAAAGTACTGGACAATATTTCGTTCATTGTCGGCCATGACGATAAGATTGCTTTTGTCGGCGGCAACGAACTTGCGAAAACGACTCTATTCAAAATTTTAACGGGAGAAATGGAACCCGATGAGGGCACGTATAAATGGGGTGTCACGACCTCACAGGCTTATTTCCCGAAGGACAATACCGCAGAATTTAACAACGATTATACGATCAGCGACTGGCTCATGGGATACTCTCCCGTCAAGGACATCACTTATGTCCGCGGCTTTTTGGGCCGTATGCTCTTTGCCGGCGACGATGGCGTGAAAAAAGTCAAAATTTTGTCCGGTGGAGAAAAAGTCCGCTGTCTGCTTTCCAAAATGATGATCAGCGGCGCCAACTGTCTGATCTTCGACGAGCCGACCAATCATCTGGATATGGAAGCCATCACCGCATTAAACGAAGGTATGATGAAATTTAAGGGCGTAGAGCTTTTCTCCTGTCATGACCATCAGGTCGTGCAGACTACTGCCAACCGGATTATGGAGATCCTGCCGGACGGTTCTTTGATCGATAAGATCACTACGTACGACGAATATCTCGCAAATGACGAAATGGCCAGAAAACGTACTGTTTATACAAGTACAGCAACCGAAGAGGAAGACTGATGAAAGCGATCGATCTGCACGTTCATTCCAATAAATCGGACGGCTCCTACAGTCCAATAGAACTGGTAGATTATGCTCTGCAAAAGGGGCTGACCGCTTTTGCCCTAACGGATCATGACACAACGGATGGTCTTGCGGAGGCTTGCGCCTATGCACATGACAAACCGATAGAGGTGATTCCGGGCATTGAATTTTCCACCAAATATGAAGAGCGGGATATCCATGTGGTAGGTCTGTATATCCGGTATGACGCGCCTGCCTTTCAGGAACAGTTACAGGCGTTCGTAAATTCCCGCATCAACCGTAATATCAAAATGTGTGCCAATCTGCAGGGCGCGGGAATCGATATTTCTTATGAAAAACTGTGCGCGGAGAATCCGGACGCCGTCATTACGAGGGCGCACTATGCCTCTTATCTGACGCAGCACGGTTATGTCAAAAGCCGCGCCGAAGCGTTTGAGCGATATCTCGGCGACCACAGCAAATATTTCGTCCCCAGGGAAAAAGTCACGCCGGTCCAGGCAGTGAAACTGATCTTAAATGCAGGCGGTGTTCCGGTTCTGGCACATCCGCCGCTCTATCACATGGGTCATGATCACCTGGACGCTTTGGTCTCACAGTTAAAGCAGGCCGGCCTTATGGGGATAGAAACGCTTTACTGTACGTATACCAGACAGGATGAACGGGATATGTTCCGTCTCGCCGACAAATATGATCTGCTGCCAAGCGGCGGTTCGGATTTTCACGGTGCCAATAAACCGGGACTTGACTTAGGCTGCGGTTACGGAAAGCTTTTTGTTCCGGAAGACATTCTTCTTCCGATCAAAAAAGCGGCCGGAGAAAGGAATGCGTAAAGGGATGAAAATTTTATTTACGGATCTGGACGGAACTTTATTAAATAATAACAGCCGGATTTCAGAGAAAACCAAACGCTTTCTGGACGAATTCATCCACGCCGGCAATAAACTGGTACTTTCTTCGGGCAGGCCGCTCTTCAGCGTTCTCGAAGTCATGGAAAATGCGCATCTTACTTATCCGGGCATTATCGTCATAGCCAACAACGGAACGCTCATTTATGACTGTGACAGCCAAAAGCCGCTTTTGGAAAAAAGGCTTCCCCTTTCTTATGTCGCATATTTACAGGCACAGGCCAAAGCGCACGGTCTGCATATTCAGACTTATACGGACGATGCCGTAGTCTGCACGACAGAAGATGCAGAGATCAGGTATTACCGCAGGCGGATCCATCTGCCGCTGCTTCTTGCCGAGGATTATGCCGCATTTTTACCGAAAGAACCGTTTAAAATGCTCGCGATCCATCTGGACGATCACAGCAGACTAACGGCTTTTTGTGATTCGATCGCCGACTGGGCAGCCGGTAAAATACAGTATATTTTTTCAAACGAACAATATCTGGAACTGTTTGACAAAGATGCCGGAAAGGGAAATGCCATCCGCTTCGTCTGCAGTCACTTTCAGATCCCGCTCGCAGACTCTTATGCCGCAGGAGACGCACAAAACGATATTTCCATGTTAGAAGCCGCAGGCTGCGGGATCGCTATGGCAAACGCCGATCCTGCCGTCAAAAAAGCCGCCGATGTCATCACCTCAAAAGATAACGACAACGACGGCCTCGCAGAATTTCTGCAGACAAGAATCTGACACAACACGCGAACTTGAGCACAGCTCAAAACCAATCACAACACGCGAATTTGAGCTTTGTTCAAATTCGCAGTCCAAAATCTACGATTTTGGACTTATTCTATGATCAGATATCTTCCATCCCCGATTTCAAAGACTTCATCTGCCTGCAGAATTTCCTCTTCATCCGCACCTTCCATATCGATTCCCGCTTCGTCGAAATATTCCCATACTTCTTTCACGGAATCAACCACCACAGCCATGCTTTCTTCCAGAAAGCTGTCCGCCTCTTCCAGACTTTCCGCGACATTCTCCGGAAACAGCTGTCTTTGTTTTTTCAGAAAACATTGCAGCACCGCATCATCAAACATTCCGTTCACCCCCTTTTTTCAAGCAGTCCGGCAATAACCTGATATACTCCCTTTTCCTGATAAGCGGGGCATACATGTTTTGCATACGCTTTTACATTGTCTCTTGCACTCTCTACCGCATAGCTTTCTTCCGCAGCCTGCAGCATGCCGATATCGTTATCATTATCGCCAAAGACCATCGTTTCTTCCCTGCCGACTCCCAGATATTCCTGTAAGACTTTTAATCCATTGCCTTTATCTACGGAAGCATCCATAAAATCTACCCATTCTTCTCCTGCCATACATGCTTTTACCTTATCTTTCCACGCAGGGATCAGTATGTTCTCGCCAAGTTCCCTGATACTTCCTTTTTGATAGATGGCAATTTTAATAATATCTACTTTCTCCGCAAATACATCTTCGACAACACGGTATTTATTCCGGTATCCTCTTTCGATCAGTTTGACAAATTCTTTGTTTTTTGTCTCCAGCAGACAGCCATCGGCAGTAGATACCACCACTTCACACTGTCCGTAATAGGGACGCAGCTGCTTCATGATCCCTTCCGCATCTTCTCTTTTCATTTTCCTGACAAAAATATCTTCCTGTCCGCAGCGGACATGCGCCCCGTTTTCCGCCAGATAGATAATCCGGTCCGCCACTTCTTCAAATATATGTTTGATACTATAATATTGTCTTCCGCTTGCTACGCAGAAATAATGACCGGCATCCGTCCAGGTACGGATCGCCTCCAGTATTTCCGGGTACATTTCACAGGAAGATTCTTTTACCAACGTTCCATCGATGTCTGTCGCTATCAGTTTGATCATATGTTTACAAGCTCCTTTTCGGCCGCAGCCGGTCTTTTTATGATTTTGTAACAACCCCATTTAATAACGTATGATATTTATAGTAATTCCCGTTTCTTCATTTCCTGATACAGCCTTCCGACCGGCAGTCCTACAACATTGGCATAATCCCCGCATATCCCCTGAACATAGGCTGCAAAGCGGCCCTGAATTGCATATGCGCCCGCTTTGTCCATCGGTTCTTTGGAATCGATGTATTTTTCTATTTCTTCTTCCGTCATCGGAAATACCGTGACATCCGTACATTCGTTAAAAGTATAAAACATCGCAGGTTCGTCCTGGTATTTCCAGGCGAGCGTTACGCCGGTATAAACCTGGTGGCTTTTACCCTGCAGCTCCCACAACATATCGAATGCCTCTTCTTTGTCTTTGGGTTTTCCCATGACCTTATTCCACGAGGAAACGATCGTATCGGCGCCGATCACGACGAAATCTTCCTTCATCGTCCCGGCAAGCTGCCCGCAGATATCGACAGCTTTCTGATAAGAAAGTTCTTCTACGATTTCCGACGGCAGTTCTTTGGTGATCTTCTCCTCTTTCGTGCTCGGCATGGTCTTAAAGGATAAGCCTGCCTGTTTTAAAAGTTCTTTTCTCCTCGGAGAGGCTGAAGCCAGTATGATCTTCATGCGGTTACCTTTCCTTTCTATGGTGTAATCTTTTTGTTATGCGTTCTTTCGCCATGATGCATTTCCGGAATGAACACGCGTCCTGTACTCTCTTTTTCCTGTGTTTTCACCGCCTGCCTGGCGTCGGCGCAGAAAGCAAGCTGCGAATTGAATCCTTCGCCATCTCCTGCCGTTTCTTTTTTATATGTGCCATCCGCACGCAAAATATGCGCTTTCATCGTATCTTTTAACTGATACTCCAGAATGTGCCGTATTTTTTCCTGCAGCTCCGGTTTCTCGATAGGGAACATGATCTCCACACGCCTGTCCAGATTTCTCGGCATCCAGTCCGCACTCGCACAGTAATATTCCGGTCTGCCATCGTTTTCGAAATAAAATATTCTTGCATGTTCCAGGTAATTCCCCACAATGGAGCGGACCTTGATGTTTTCTCCCACACCGGGCAGTCCGGTCTTCAGACAGCAGATGCCCCGGATGATCAGATCGATCTTTACGCCTGCGGCGCCCGCCTCATAGAGCGCCTCAATAATGCTTTTATCACAAAGGGCATTCATCTTGGCTATGATTTTCGCCGGTCTTCCCTTGCGTGCATATTCTTTTTCCCTGTTGATCAAATATAGAAACCTGTCTTTTAACCAAAGCGGCGCGAGGGATAGTCTGTTCCATGAGCGCGGCTCCGAATATCCGGAAAGCATGTTAAAGACTGCAGTCGCGTCTTCGCCGATCGCTTCCGAACAGGTCAGAAGACCGAGGTCCGTATACAGCTTTGCCGTCGAATCGTTATAATTACCGGTTCCCAGATGCACATACCTGCGGATACCGTTCTCTTCCCTTCTTACAACGAGCGTGATCTTACTGTGCGTCTTGAGTCCGAGCAGACCGTAAATGACGTGACACCCTGCTTTCTCAAGCCGCCTTGCCCAAACGATATTATTTTCTTCGTCAAATCTTGCTTTTAACTCCACCAGTACGGAAACCTGCTTGCCATTATCCGCCGCCTGCTCCAATGCCGCTATGATCGGGGAGTTGCCGCTGACCCGGTAAAGCGTCTGTTTGATCGCGAGCACCGCCGGATCTTTCGCCGCCTGTCTGATAAAGCGTACGACGGGTTCAAAGGTCTGGTACGGGTGATGCATCAGAATATCACCCTCTCTGATCTGTGCAAAAATATCTTCGTTCTCCGGCAGTTCCGGCACAGGCTGAGGTTTGGCATAACGGCGTTCCTTCAGATGATCAAAGCCATCCAGGTCATACATCTTCATCAAAAACGTAATATCGAGCGGTCCGTTTACCGGATAGATATCTTCTTTACCGATATACAGATCATCCTGAATGATCTTTAACAGCCTCTCGTCCATACCGGCTTCCACTTCCAGGCGGATCGCCTCTCCCCACTGTCTCTTTTTCAGCTGCTTCTCAATCTCCTGCAGCAGATCACCTGCCTCTTCCTCTTCAATTGACAAATCGGCATTGCGCATAATTCTAAACGGATAAGCGCACACAATATCATAATTTAAGAACAGTTTATGAATATTTCTTTCAATGACTTCCTCTAAGAGGATCATTGCCTTTCCCTCTTCGGCAGGTATCAGAACGATCCTCGAAAGAACGCTCGGCACCTGAACGGTCGCAAATTCCAATTCATTCTCCCCGTTCTTCTTCCGGACGAGCGCACCGATATTCAGCGACTTGTTGCGAATGAGCGGAAACGGCCGCGAAGAGTCCACCGCCATCGGCGTGAGTACCGGATACACATTATCCGCAAAGTAACTGTCCACATAAGCCGCCTCTGCTTTGGTCAGGTCTTCATGATGCTCGATCAGGCGCAGGCCGTTTTCCAAAAGCTGCGGAAGCAGCAAACCGTTATATGTAGCATACTGCCGCTTCACCAGTGCATGTGTCTCTTTGTTTAACAGGGCAAGCTGTTTCTCCGGTGTCAGTCCCGCAACGTCTTTCTTGTGATAACCCGCGTTGACCATATCTTTTAAGGATGCGACCCTGACCATAAAAAACTCATCCAGATTTGACGCCGATATACTAAGGAACTTCAATCGCTCAAAAAGCGGCAGGCTCGTATCTTCCGCCTCACTGAGCACCCTTTTATCAAATAAAAGCCAGCTTAATTCTCTGTTCGTATAATTCTCCGCTTTCGCAAATTCAGATGTTTCCGTCATATTTCTCTCTATCCTTTCCGGTTCTTCTTTTAAAAAAGATCGCCCTTTCTTTGCCGGATGACCGGCTTAACACTGTAAACTTCTTCGAAAAAGTCTGCCCTTCTGCCAAAAAGTCCTTTTTCCAGCGTAATGTCCACAGGCGTATCGATCGTGATCACAAGCGCTTCATCCTGCAGCGAAGTCCTGATATCCTTAAATTTCTGTTTATGGCTTCTGTCAAGGCCATTGGCTATTTTTAAGATCGCAGTGAGTTTGGCGATCCGGATATAAGCAGCTTTGTCCAGATGCGCGTTCTGCCCGATCACTTCATAATAATCAAAATCCATATGATTGTACTTGACCGTATTAGCCACGATCTCTCTTTCGATATGGGAAAGTCCGATCATCTCGGTTGACATAATAATGTTATAAGAACACTCTCCCAGATTGACCAGGCTGATATATTTGCCGCAGTCATGTAAAATGGTCGCAAGACGCAGCAGGAGTCTGTCTCTTTTCCCGAGTCCGTGTACGTCTTTCATACTGTCATAGATTGTCAGCGCGATCTTCTCCAACGTCTCGCTCCTGCGTTTACTGCCCATATACCGCTTGCTGATATTGAGCGCGGAGTCAACGATATCCTGTTCGAAATCATGATCCGCCCGGATAATCTTATTTTTCTCCCCGTATTCATAGGCGATTCCATCACATAAAGCCACGCCCGGCACCCAGATCAGCTTCGCATCCATCACTTTTATGACGCGGTTTAATAAGACGCTGGATATATAGATGAGCGGAATGTTCTCTTCCGGCATATCCAGTATTCTGGCCGCCTCGATAACGGATTTTTCCCTTACTTTTTTCATAAACATATCCATATCGGAAGCCGCAATGCACTCATCGGAAAACCGTGCCGTATTATGTTCCACAACGGCGGAAATATAATCGTCCACAACAATAATATTCTCTATTTTTCTGTCTTTTAAATACAGCTTTTTAAACACGGCAAGCTGGGAACTGATAAACTCGTCGATAATATTCTCATACTGGCTCGGTTTTAAGTTCAAATGGCTTATATTGTCCTGTAAACGCAGAATGCCGAGCCGAAGATTCTGTGTCGTAACAAGCGAATCTTTGACAAAAAGCGAAATCTGGATACTGCCGCCGCCGATATCGAGGATCGCCGTTTCTTTTTCAATGATCTTATTAAATACCCTGCCCTTGGAGGCAACGGATTTATAGTCCAAAAACCTCTGCTCGGAATTACTTAAAACCTCTATTTTGATACCGGTCCTTTGTTCGATCTGATCCAGTATGATCATCGTATTTTCCATCTCACGAATCGCACTCGTTCCGTAAGCCTTATAATCGTCCACGCGATATCCTGACATGATGTCCTTATACTCCCGCAGGATCCGGCAAAGTTCATTGATCTTGCCGTAACCGGCCTTGCCCGTCGCATAGGTATCCGTTCCAAGATCCAGACGGTGTTTAATGGAATCGATCTCCCGCAGACCGTTTTGTTTGGAAATTTCAAATATTTTCATTGACAGTTCGTAAGAACCTACATCAATTGCCGCAAATGTCTTCACGATATCCCTCCCAATAGATAATCGATAAACTGCTGAGCCGTTCTGCCGGAAAGCCCTCCATGCGCAAGCTCCCACTTATTGGCTTCCAAAAGCAGCTCTTCTTCTTTCATGGTAATATTATACCGCCCGGCCAATGTCTTTACAATCTGTTCAAACTGTTTTTTATCCGGCGCACAAAAGAAAATCGTCACGCCAAAACGCGACACGAGCGAAAGTTTCTCCTGCACCGTATCGCCGGCATGCAGATCATCGCGCCGCTCTTCCTTATCGCTGAACTTCTCGCGCACGAGATGCCGTCTGTTGGAAGTTGCATAGATCAGTACGTTCTCCGGCTTTTTCTCAAGTCCCCCTTCGATCACTGCCTTCAAATACTTATATTCTATCTCAAAATCCTCGAAACTCAGATCGTCCATATAGATAATAAACTTATAATTTCTGTTCTTTACCTGTGAGATCACGTCGTTTAAATCCTGGAACTGATGTTTATATATCTCGATAATGCGCAGTCCCTTATCATAATATCTGTTCGCAATCGCCTTAATGCTCGAAGACTTCCCGGTGCCGGCATCTCCAAACAAAAGACAGTTATTGGCCCTTTTCCCCTCTACAAAGGCCTCTGTATTATCGATCAGCTTCTTTTTGGGAATTTCGTACCCTATCAGATCATCCAGATGCACATGCGCAATGTTTAAGATCGGCTCGATCACCGCCCCGTTTTCCCCGTGCCTGATACGAAATGCTTTGTGCAGTCCGAACTTCCCGACGCCATAGTCTTTATAAAATTCCGTCAGCGTATCTTTCATGGCTTCCGGTGTATCGTCCGCATTGAACTGCTCCGCCAGGTGGCATATCCTGTCCCGGATACGGGTGTTATATACTTTACTTCCTCTTGAAGCGCCCGTATAGGAAAGCGCCATGGCAAATTCCGGCACCTGTAAGACTTCCATCATATCCGCAAAATCATAATCATATAATTCCTTAAAAATACGGATATCATGCAGCACTGCCTGATTGATCGTCCCTTCCACATTTCCCCTGATCTCGCAGGCCATACTGTAACTGTTCTCGTTATTCACAAGGAGGTTCGTCAAATAGCAATGCCAAAGGTTTCCATAAAATCCATGCGATGCCGCGGTCTCTAAAAGCCTGTTCATGCAGCCATATAATAACGCGCGTTCTTTTTTCTGTGCATAAGTATCTATCAAATGCACCATATCGCCAAGCAGCTCCCCCTGCTCAAAATCTCTATATACGATCAGTTCTTCTACTCTCATCATGTTAACAGCCACGCCTTTCTTTTCTAATAATTCCCAAGAATCCGCATGTTTCTCGCTTCATCCCGCAGGCCCCGCAGCGCGTTTTTGACTGCACTGTCGGCCAGATTTCCGTCAAAATCGACAAAGAAGCGATATTCCCAGTTCCTGTCTTCTATGGGTCTGCTCTCGATCCTGGTCATATTCAGATTATTATAAATAAAATGCGAAAGCATGTGGTATAAAGATCCGCTCTCATGCGGCACTTCGAAACATATGCTGACCTTTCCCGCATTTTTTAAAAATATCTTCTGATTTGTTACGATAATAAAACGGGTGGAATTCGTCTGCGAGTGGTTTACGCCCCGTTCCAAAATGTCCAGTCCGTAAATCTTCGCCGCCTGTTCACTGGCAATGGCCGCCTGGCTTTTATCACCGTCTTCCTTTACTTTTCTGGCCGCAAACGCATTGTTCTGCATACTGATCTGCTTCCAGGAAGGATGCTCGTCCAAATAACGGGCGCTCTGCATCAATGACTGCGGATGCGAATAAATCGTATGAATCTTGTCTTTTTCCGTTCCCGGTATGCCTAACAGACAATGCTCGATCCGTATGATCTGCTCGCCTACGATATAATTTTCGAACTCTGCCAGCAGATCGTAAATCTCATTGACGATACCGGCTGTGGAATTTTCAATCGGCAGTACCGCATAATCTGCGCTGCCTTCCTCTATGGCGCACATGGCGTCCCGAAAAGTATCCACATGAAAACCATTTACATTTTCTCCGAAAAACTGCAGCATCGCCATCTGGGAGTAAGCGCCCTCTGCCCCCTGAAAAACGACTCTGCCCTTTTCTCTGTCAAGCGCATCCACACCGATAAAAGGCAGTCTGCCGAGGATCCCCCTGTCAGTCAGCTTCTTATACTGCAGTTTCCGGCTCATCGACATAATCTGTTCGAACAGTTCCTGGATTCCCTGCGCATTAAACTCATTTTGCGTAAGCGCTTTTAACGTACGCAGTTTCTCAAGTTCACGCTCTTTATCAAATACTTTTTTCCCTGTTTCTATCTTATAATCCGCCACCTGAGATGAAATATCCATCCGCTGTTCATACAGGCTTACGATCTGTCTGTCGATCTCGTCGATCTGCTTTCTTAATTCCAATAAATCCATCTTAACTTCATCCCTTTCTGTCATAGATCTAATAGGTACTGTGCTGCCTATGAGCAAATCTGCCAATTGTTTCCGCATCACAACATAATAATATTATAACAAAACCCACTTGATAGCAAGCAGGTTTGCGACTATACTATATTATAGAAGAAAGATTATTTTGGTATAGGATAAGGAGTGTTTTCTATGACTACTACGCAAAGGAATATACTGATCATTGCAGGTATTTTCATCCTGATAGGCGCTCTGTTCACCGCGGTTTACATAGGCGGTAAAATTCCGATGAACGATGCCGGTACGACCGGCAATACCGCCGGCAATCTCAACAACGGCGGTCTGTTCTGCGAATCGGATGGCAAGGTATATTTTGCAAATGCATATGATGGCGGCGCACTTTACTGCATGAATCCCAACGAAACGGAAATAACCAAGCTTTCCGGCAACTGCGTTTCTTCCATCAATGCAGGCGGCGACTATCTGTATTATTATATGGAAAGCGGCTCATCAGGCGGCAAAGGACTTGGTTATATGGGCCGTACCGCCGGTATCTACCGCAGTAAGAAAAACGGAAAACGGGTACAGTGCCTGGACAGATCTTATGCCGTTATGATACAGCTGTGCGGCAATTATCTGTACTATCAGGATTATGATACAAAAACCGGCACCTCGCTTGCCAAGATCAAAATCGACAAATCCGATAAAACGACGATCGAAGATTATGTCATTAACCCGGCTTCCTACGCAAACGGGCTGATCTATTTCAACGGTACACAGAAGGACCATGCACTCTATACGCTGAATACTGCCAATGATTCCATTGCCAAAATCTGGCAGAGTGATATCTGGAATCCCATTTATCTCGATGGCTATGTTTATTATATGGATGTCACCAACAATTACAGACTCTGCCGTTACAATCTGTCTCAGGATGTAATCGAAATCCTGACAAACGACCGGATCGACTTCTTTAACGTATATGGAAACTATATATATTATCAGAAAAGCTCGCAGACGGAACCTGCTTTAAAAAGAATGTATATCGATGGATCCAGTCCGGAGATCGTTGCAGAAGGCGTCTATGAAAATATAAACATTACTTCACAGTATGTATATTTCAATCAATTCGATGCACCCGTTCCGGTCTATAAGACACCTACGTTTGCACCGGTCTATGTCACCACCTTTGACGCGGCAAGCGCTGCCGCCAAAGCAAATATGAAATAAAAAGCGTCTTTTGACGCTTTTTATTTTGCCTCATGTTTCTCCACTCTGTCCCTGGATACAGCTGATAAATCCTGCCTTTGCAGCATTTATGACAAATTTGTCATTTGTTACAAAACCGTAATATTTGTTACAATTTGCATTTATTACAAAAATGTAACAAATGACAAAAATGTCATATTATAGTAAAAAAGCAGACGTTATGATCTGCTTTGGAAAGCTCCCATAGGAAAAGAAATTCAAAAAATAACAGACTGTCTTCAAATAATGACAAATTTTGTCTATTTTCATACAGTCTGTTATGCTTTCATGTTAAATCTAACCTAAACATTAAATCCAGTTTAAACTCATTCTTCTACCCTGTTTTGCATCGTTATCGCAGGCGAAAAGCCTTCTGAAAGATCCTCCCTGGCAGCATCTTTTTATAAATGGATGCCAATTTCTCTCCAATCTGCTCCCCGGCTGCTTCATTGCCAAGCGGCAGGATCATCAGTCTGTAATCTACACCGAAAGCAGAACTTCTCTCCTTTGTCATTTTCACGCCGTTTCTTTCATAGAAAGATATCCGGCGTCTGCGAAGGAGTTTTTCCTCTTCTATATCCGTAGAATCGTCGTCCTCAACTTCAAAAATCAACCCATCCCACTCTCTGCACGCTTCTTTCAATAAGGCCAGCGACGCGCTTCCGTAACCGGTTCCGCGCACTTCACCGCATACGGCAAAATAATCTAATAACAGCATATTGGCAGCGTCATCCGCCATAGTAAAGGCATAGGCCTGCAGCTTATCATCCGCCTGTTCATAAAATCCATAGCACTTATAACAACCGTTATGATAGAGTTTTCTGATCATCAGGAACGGTTTTAGCTCGCTTGCCGGAAAATCATGGTACGCATGTTCTTTATAAACGGCTTTGATCTCTTTTAACTGCAGAGGCTTAATGTATATATTCTGTGTCGATGACATGCTTTTCTCCTGTCTTTTGCACCTCTTCGTAAAGCTGTACGACCATCTTGCCGGATACCGGATCTCTCATATACGGTACGATCTGTGAAAGCGGTCCCAGTACAAAGTCCCGGTTCGCCATATCCGTATGCGGAATCTGCAGCGTATCCGTATACATAACCAGATCATCATAAAAGATGATATCCAGATCCAATGTCCGCGGTCCCCAATGCAGGTTTCTTTCTCTGCCGGCCGCCGCTTCCACTTCATGTATTTTCACAAGCAGCTCTTCCGGCGTATATAATGTTTTCATAACAAGCGCTCCGTTTACAAAATCATCCTGCTTTACGTCTCCGTAAGCCGTTGTACGGACAAGTTCGGAAATTTTCGTGACGCTGCACTTTTCATCCGCATCAAGCGCCGCTGCTGCATCTTTAATATACCTTTGTTTATCACCGACGTTAGACCCCAGCGCAAGACAGACCGTGTGCCACATGCGGGTGATCTTTACCGACACGGACTCAAATTCCAGGCCGATCGGCGCCTCCGGCTTCCTGATCTCCAGCGTAATGCCGTATAACAGCGGGAATTCCGACAAAACCGCTTCCGCCGTTTTCTCCGCTACCGTCTCGATCAGATTAAAAACATGACTGCTTACAAAATTATGGATGAAATGACATACCTCTCCATAGCTCGTCGTCAGTTCCCGCTTATCTTCTTTTCCCGGTCCCGCCGCATCCATATATAAGACTGCGTTTACATAGAAATTCTGACCTTTTTCCTTTTCTTCCTGATAGACGCCATGATACGCATATATCTGCAGATTCTCAATAATGATCTCATCCATGTAAAATAGCCTCCGTCATTTTAATGATTCTTGCATTTTCCTTTACATCGTGCACCCGCACAAACATAACACCCTTTATGGTTCCAAATACCGTTGTCGCAAGCGTTCCTTCCAGCCGCTGCTCCACAGGCAGATCAAGCGCATTGCCGATAACGGACTTTCTGCTGGCGCCGAGTATCACAGGATATCCGAAGCTGTGCAGTACCTCGAGTCTTCTGATGATCTCCAGATTGTTCTCATATGTTTTCCCAAAGCCTACCCCGGGATCGATCAGGATCTTATGATCAGGGATCCCTGCCTGTCTGGCTAACCGTATCGATTCCGACAGATCATTCAGGACATCCTGCATATAGTCTTTATAGCCCGTATCTTCACGGTTATGCATCAATGTGCAGGATACTCCTGCATCAGCAATGATTTTTGCAAGATTTCCGTCATATTTTAATCCCCAGATATCATTGATCATATCTGCTCCGGCAGCAATGCCTTCCCGTGCAACACCGCTCTTATACGTATCCAAAGAAATCGGAATGTCAAATCGGGATTTAATCTGTTCGATCACAGGAACGACCCTGCTGATCTCTTCTTCTTCCGATATCATGGTATATCCCGGTCTTGTTGATTCTCCGCCGATATCTACGATATCCATACCATCTGTTATCATTTCTTCGACATGATACAGGGCTGCATCCATTTGATCAAACTTCCCGCCATCCGAAAAAGAATCCGGTGTCACATTCAGGATACCCATCACATACGTATGCCCTTTTGCTTGAAATTCCTTTGTTCCGATCTTCATTTTACTTCCTCTCCTTTCTCACTTTCCAACCATTCTGAAAAAATCATTCTGCAGCTGTATATCTTCCGCAAAGCATCCCTTTTTGGCCAACGTGACCGTTTTACTTCCCGGCTTTTTCACGCCGCGCATTGTCATGCACATATGCTCTGCTTCCGCCATAACAATAACGCCTTTGGGCTGCAGATACTTCATGACAGCCTCCGCGATCTGCCCGGTCATTTTCTCCTGGATCTGAGGCCGTCTCGCATAGACCTCCACCGTACGCGCCAGCTTGCTGATACCGACTACCTTGCCATCCGGTATATAGGCAATATGAACTTTGCCGTAAAAAGGCAGTAAATGGTGTTCGCAGACAGAATAAAATGTGATATCCTTCTCCAATACCATTTCATCACTTTCGATAACAAATGTTTTGGATAAATGACCGGATGCATCTTCTTCCATTCCGGCAAACAGTTCTTCACACATCCGGGCGATCCGTTCCGGTGTCTCTGCAAGGCCTTCCCTCCCGGTATCTTCCCCGATGCCCTCTAAAAATAACGCTACTGCCTCTTTAATTTTTTTCTGATTTACCATGAGAATCTCTCCTGATCATGTCTCTATGTTCTACAATATGAATCAAACCGCCCAAAATGGAAAGAGATCCAAAAGCGATGATCACTGTGTTTTTGTCTTCCCCTGCGAGCAGATAAGAAAGCTCTACCGCCTCTAACATACTGTCCGCCGCCGTAACACGCTCATGATACGCGCCGGCTTCTTTCGCAAGCTCATATCCGCTCATTGCCCTTGCCGGATTCGGCGGCGTTACCGTAATGATATGTTCCGCAAGCGGAGCCGTCTGCCTAAGTATTTTATCATACTCTTTATCTTTTAATATCCCTATAATAAACAGGATCCTTTTGTCTGCAAAATAGTAACGTATCGATTCCGCAAGCCTTGCCGCGGCATCTTCATTGTGTGCGCCGTCTGCCACAAAGAGCGGTTTTTGGCTGATCACGGTAAAGCGTCCCGTCCATTTGGTCAAAAGCAGCCCCTGCCGCATCTGTTCCTCCGATACGACAAAGCCTTTTTTCCCCAGAACACGTACTGTTTCTACCGCCAAAACGGCGTTCTCTATCTGATACTGTCCCGCCATCGTAATCGTCAGATTCCGGCAGCCTTCATAACAAAACGACTGTTTCTTTATTCCGTACTTTATCCGGGAGGCTCTTTTCACATCAGCCACTGAGAAACTGCATCCATGTGCCGCTGCTGTTTCCTGAAGAACGCGCATGACCTCCTCTTTCTGTGCACATGTCACCACATGCGATGCATCTTTGATGATGCCCGCCTTCTGCACGGCGATCTCTTCTAAGGAATCTCCAAGAAAAGCCATATGGTCCATACTGACAGACGAAAAAACCGTACAAAGCGGCGCCGGTATCACATTTGTTGCATCAAGCCTGCCGCCAAGACCGGTCTCCAGAATAACGATATCACACTTTTTATCCAGGAAATACAAAAAAGAGACTGCCGTTTCCACTTCAAACGGCGTCGGCTGTGCATCATCTTCCGCCTGCATCTTTTCCGCCGCTTCCTTAACCTGCTCCAAATAAGTGCACAGTGCCGGCCGTGAGATCATTTTCCCATTGATCTGAAACCGCTCCCTGTAATCCTGTATGGTAGGCGAGATATACCGCCCCACTTTATATCCTGCCGTCTGCAGGATCGTAGATACATATGCGAGCACGGACCCTTTTCCGTTCGTTCCGGCAATATGTACAAATTTCAGCGCCTTCTGCGGATCGCCTACAAGTTTACATAACTTTTCTATATTGGCAAGTCCGGGCACGCAGCCGTAGCATTGCAGGGACTCTATATATGCCATCGCCTCGGTATAGTTCATTCCGCCATATCCTATGCCTTTCTGTCAGTCACTTTTTATGCCGTCTGTGCATAATCATTCTCTTTTGGGGAATCCTGTTATTATGAAAAATTTTATCCATAACTTTATTCACTGCGGACTGCTTGGATGGTGTCTGGAGATCATCTTTACCGCCTTTCATTCCTTCCGCAGACGCGATTTCAAATTATCAGGCATCACATCCTTATGGATGTTCCCGATCTACGGACTGGCTGCTTTGTTAGCGCCCGTAAGCCGCCTGTTAAAAGGCAGAAATTTCATATTCCGCGGCCTTGTCTACACCGGCATTATTTTCTCCGGTGAATATCTGTCCGGCGTCATACTGCGCAGGAAAGGACTGTGTCCCTGGAACTACGAAAATTCCCGGTGGAATATCGGCAGCATCATCCGCCTGGATTATGCACCCTGCTGGTTCATCTCCGGCCTTTTGTTCGAACGTCTTTTAACGGAAAGCGACAGGCTCTCCGGCAAAACACAGGCGCCGTAAAAGCTCTAGTCCATATCGTCCACAGACAGGGACCCGATATCGAGCGTATTTAACGTACGGCGCTTTCTTCTTGCTTCTTCCGACTCTTTTAAAATATAGTTTTTGATCTCTTTTGCATTTTTAATATGTTCGAGCAGAAGCTTGGGATGCGTCGTATCTCCGGTATAACAGACAATCGTCCCAAGTCCGAATATCCTTTCTGCCAGGCTGGTTTCCAGCTCCACATCCTGCACTTTATACATATAGCAGTCATTTTCCCTTGTATTGAGCAGACCGCTGTTGATCGTAATCACTTCCTCTTCTATCGTATACTTCGTAAAAGTAAACGGCAGTCCCAAAAACACCCATCTTTTTTTCTCCTGATATGCCATAAACAACCTCAACTTTCCTGATTCATTTTCATCAACGGGTTCCTATTCTTTATACCCATGTATTAATATAGCATATTAACACACATTCCACAACTTTTCTGACACAGTTAAAATGGTAAAATATTTGCGGCGTTTTACATTGAAACCCTCTCTTCTTTATGGTATGATATACAAAATATTGTAATTCTCATCTTACATATCACAACCAAAAGGAGGTATCTTATGACAGCACAAGAATGTATCAAAGAGCGCAGAAGCATCCGCAGATTTAAACCCGATAAAATAGCACATGAATTATTATCCGGGATCATCGAAACCGCTTCTTACGCGCCGAGCTGGAAAAACACCCAGATCACCCGTTACATTGCGGTAGAAGGGGCGTTAAAAGACCAGATTGCCCAGGAAGGCACTGCTCCTTTCCCGAACAACGGAAAGATTATTGAAAATGCACCGATGCTGATTGCCGTAACTGTCATCAAAAACAGATGCGGTTACGAAAGAGATGGCTCCTTTACCACCCCTCGTAAAGATACCTGGCAGATGTATGATGCCGGCGTGGCATCCCAGTCTTTCTGCCTTGCTGCTTATGAGCAGGGTGTCGGTTCTGTTATATTAGGTATTTTCGATCAGGACAGAATCACGTCTCTTCTGCAGTTACCCGAAGACAGAGAGCTTGTTGCGCTGATCCCCATCGGCTATCCGGATGAGACGCCTGAAGCGCCCAGAAGAAAACCGGTATCCGAACTATTGTCATTTCAATCATAACCCCCAAAATAGAAGGGATTTTTTCTCTTCTATTTTTTTGAGCGGTGCCGCCCTGTAAATTACGGCATCCGCTTACTTGCATAACGAAAGGAGCTACCATGCAGATAAGACACTTAATGAATCCTTTGGATTTCACTACCAAAGAGCTTGACGATCTCTTTGATCTGGCTAATGATATTGAAAAATATCCCGCAAAATACGCACATGCCTGCGAAGGCAGGAAACTGGCTTCCTGTTTCTATGAACCGAGTACGAGGACAAGACTCAGTTTTGAAAGCGCGATGCTGGGACTCGGCGGACAAGTCCTCGGCTTTTCCGACGCCGCATGTTCTTCCGCCTCCAAAGGAGAAAGCGTATCCGATACGATCCGGGTCATTTCCTGCTTTGCCGATATCTGTGCCATGCGCCATCCGAAAGAAGGCGCCCCTATGGTCGCGGCCGGCAAATCCACTATTCCGGTCATCAATGCGGGAGACGGCGGACATCAGCATCCGACACAGACTCTGACAGATCTATTGACGATCCGTTCTCTGAAGGGGCGGCTCGGCAGCTTTACCATCGGCCTGTGCGGCGATCTGAAATTCGGCCGCACCGTACATTCTCTGATCAACGCGCTTGTACGCTATCCGAATATCCATTTTATCTTCATTTCCCCGCCGGAATTAAAAGTTCCCGATTATATTACAGACATGCTTCGTGAAAAAGAGATTGCTTACGATGAAGTCATCCGGCTGGAAGAATGTATGCCCGATCTGGATCTGCTTTATATGACACGCGTGCAGAGAGAACGTTTCTTTAATGAAGAAGATTACGTCCGCCTGAAAGATTTCTATATTTTAAACAAAACCAAACTTGCACTTGCAAAAGACGATATGCTGATCCTGCATCCGCTTCCCCGCGTCAACGAGATCTCCGTTGAAGTAGACGAAGATCCGCGGGCCGTATATTTCAAGCAGGTACAATACGGCGTCTATGTCAGAATGGCCCTGATCCTGACCCTGTTAGGGATTACCGTATCATAAACGGCAGCACGGCAGATCCATTGGCAGCCGCATCGGCAAAGCAGCGCAGCTGCAACAGATTATAAGAAAAAAGGAGTGCAAAACAATCTATGTTAAACGTAGGAAAAATCGAGGAAGGTTTTGTTTTAGACCATATCGAAGCAGGCAAAAGCCTTTCTATCTATCATCATTTACAGCTTGATAAGTTAGACTGCATGGTCGCTATCATCAAAAATGCCCGCAGCAACAAAATGGGTAAAAAAGACATTCTCAAAGTAGAATGCGACATCAACACACTGGATCTGGATGTTCTTGCTTTTATCGATCACAATATTACCGTCAATGTCATCAAAGACGGTAAGCTGGTGGATAAAAAAGAACTGACGCTTCCAAAAGAGATCAAAAACATCATCAAATGCAAAAATCCCAGATGCATCACTTCCATTGAGCAGGAACTTCCCCATATCTTCGTTCTGGCCGACGAAAAAGCGGAAGTATACCGCTGCAAATATTGCGAAGAGAAATTTAACAACCATCTGCTATAAAAAACGAATCCGGAACAGGCTCTCCCGTTCCGGATTTTAGTTTACATAATGTTTTCTATCGTTTTATCAAATCACAACCTATTATGTATTATGGTTTCAGACTCTGTTCGCACATACTGATCTCGATCTTCTTCAGTTCTTCCGCAAAACCCTTTAATGTCTCTCTTGTTTCCTCAGAGACTTCTTTGTTGCGGCCGTTTTTGTAGCATATCCGGTGCTCCATACTGGCCCAGAAATCCATAGAAATCGTTCTGATCTGCACTTCTACCGGATAATACTGCGTCTCTTCAAGTGTATACACGGGTACGCCGACGACAATGTGATAACTTTTATAACCGTTCACCTTCGGATTTTTCACATAGTCTCTCTCTCTGATCACCAGAATACCGCTCTGCTTCCTGATCGCGGATACGACACTGTATATATCGTCTTCAAAGTAACAGATCACGCGGATCCCTGCAATATCCGTCAGCTCATCCCTTGCTACATCCACGCCTATCGGCAGCTTCTTTTTCTCCAGCTTCTTCATGATACTGCTCTTGCTCTTGATGCGGTGCTGGATATTATGTATCGGATATTCCCTGCTTCTGCTTCTGTATTCTGCATTCAGACTGTTCAAACGAATCTGGATGATCGTCAGCGCTTCCGAATATGGCTTGATCAGTCTGTCATATTCTTCCTGTGTAATGCCTTCTTTTCCGTCAGCACGACTCCCGGAAACAGGATCGTCATACTGCCAAATTTCGCTTACTGCTTCCAAATTTATTACCCCGTTTACTATTTATTTCTAATCTTCTGTAAAAAACTTACTTGTTACAAGATACCGCAAACTGCTTCCTGTTGTCAATTACTTCCTGTTTTTTTTCATATATTTTTCACAAATGTATTAAATAAAATACAATTTTTTTTATAATTTTTATAGACAAAATTTAAAAATTTGGTATTATATAAATAGAAACAGTAATCATTACTATTTTTATTATAAAAGCAGGAGGGAAAATTATGGCACAGACGAACACAGCACAGGTAGATAATTTAGTATCCTTATTGGATGGATATGCAACAAAAGGCGGACATCACTTGAATGTCAACGTTTTAAACCGCGATATGCTTCTGGATGCGCAGAAACATCCCGAAAATTACCCGCAGTTGACGATCCGTGTTTCCGGATATGCTGTCAACTTCATCAAATTGACACCGGAACAGCAGGCAGACGTTATCAGCCGTACATTCCACGAAAGCATTTAATGGGTGTAAAGACCGAATCCGCTTGAAACATTATATCTGCTTAAAATATTCAAAGGAATCATAAAAAGAGTTGACGGTATAATCCGCCAACTCTTTTATATTTCTTTCAGTTTCCTGTTTCGCCTTATACCTGCGCAACATCTTTCATGGAGAAACTGATACGGCCCATTTTGTCCTTGCCAAGACATACCACCGTAACTTTATCACCAAGTGTCAGCACATCTTCCACGTGGTTGATTCTTTCCTTTGCAATCTTGGAAATATGAACCATTCCTTCCTTACCGGGTGCAAACTCGATAAATGCGCCGAACTCTTTAATGCTGACAACAACGCCCTTAAAGATCTGACCTTCTTCAAAATCAGTCGTAATGATCTTGATCATTTCAACGGCTTTGTCCATCATCTCTTTATCCGTACCGCATACGGATACCTGTCCATCGTCGGTAATATCGATCTTAACGCCTGTACGGGCAATGATCTCATTGATCGTCTTGCCTCTCTGTCCTACTACATCGCCGATCTTCTCAGGATCGATCTGGATGGAAATGATCTTCGGCGCGTATTGTCCAACCTCTTTTCTCGGTGCGGCAATAGCAGGAATCATACAGTTGTGCATAATAAATTCACGTGCGTCGCGGCATCTCGCGATCGCGCCTTCTACGATCGGTCTCGTCAGACCATGAATCTTAATATCCATCTGAATTGCGGTAATACCGTCATGTGTACCGGTTACCTTAAAGTCCATATCCCCGAAGAAATCCTCAAGTCCCTGGATATCGGTAAGCAGTACGAAATCATCATCTGTATCCCCCGTTACAAGACCGCAGGAAATACCCGCTACCATCTTCCTGATCGGAACGCCTGCCGCCATCAGAGACATACAGGATGCGCAGGTAGATGCCATAGAAGTAGAACCATTCGATTCAAATGTCTCGGATACGGTACGGATCGCATACGGGAATTCCTCTTCGGAAGGAAGCACCGGTATCAATGCCCGTTCTGCAAGCGCGCCGTGGCCGATCTCTCTACGTCCCGGTCCGCGGCTTACTTTCGTCTCTCCTACGGAATAAGACGGGAAATTATAATGATGCATATATCTCTTGGCCGTTACATTTTCGTCCAGGCCATCTACTCTTTGTACTTCGGATAACGGCGCCAGCGTACATACGTTGCAGATCTGTGTCTGTCCACGGGTAAACATAGCGGAACCATGCACTCTCGGAATGATATCGATCTCTGCCGCAAGCGGACGGATCTGATCCAGTTCACGGCCGTCAGGACGCTTGTGGTCTTTTAAGATCATCTTACGTACGGTCTTCTTCTGATACTGGTATACCGCTTCGCCAAGCACTGCCAGATAGTCTTCTTTTTCTGCAAACGCTTCTTCCAGTTTCGCGGTGATATTTCTGATATTTTCTTCACGAACCTGTTTTTCATCCGTGAAAACAGCTGTTTCCATTTCTTCCGGTGTAACGATCGTTTTGATCTGCTCAAACATTTCTTCCGGAATTGCACAGCTTTCGTAAGCATGCTTCGGCTTGCCTGCTTCGGCAACGATCTGATTGATGAATGCGATGATCGTCTGGTTGATCTCATGCGCTTTGTAGATCGCTTCGATCATCTTCGCCTCCGGTATCTCATTTGCGCCGGCTTCGATCATAATAACCTTCTCTGCGGTAGAAGCAACCGTCATTTTCAGATCGCCCTTATCCCACTGCTCCTGAGACGGATTGACGATAAATTCTCCATCCACCATACCCATCTGCGTCATGGCACACGGGCCGTCAAACGGAATATCGGAAATACAGGTTGCGATCGCCGTACCAAGCATTGCGACAAGTTCAGGACGGCATGCCGGATCTACGCTCATAACCATATTGTTGAGTGTTACATCGTTTCTGTAATCTTTCGGGAAAAGCGGTCTCATCGGTCTGTCGATCACACGGCTTGTCAAAACGGCATTTTCACTTGCTTTGCCTTCCCGTTTGTTAAATCCGCCGGGTATTTTACCTACGGCATATAATTTTTCTTCATACTCGACGCTGCAGGGGAAGAAATCAATCCCTTCTCTCGGTTTTTCGGAGGCTGTTGCGGTAGACAATACCGTCGTTTCTCCATAATGCATAAATGCGCAGCCGTTTGCCTGTTTGCCGACTCTGCCGATATCGACACGAAGCGTCCGGCCGGCCAGTTCCAATGTGTAACTCTTGTACATAGTCTTCTCTCCTTTAAAATCATTTTATTTTACAGGCAGAAGATGCCGAAACTACAGACATATCCATAACTTTCATACTGCTTTTATGCATATGTCTGTGGTCTCGGATGATTCTTCCACCCGATAACACCAAAACAAAACGAAAAGGCGGAAAAGCCGGCATAACCGGCCTTGTACCCGCCTTCTTCTTTATTTTCTGAGTCCTAATCTCTCGATCAGCGTACGATATCTTTCAATATCCTTATCTTTCAGATAAGTAAGCAAACCTCTTCTCTGACCTACCATTTTCAGAAGTCCTCTTCTGGAATGATGATCTTTCGGATTGGCTTTCAGGTGCTCTGTCAGTTCCTGAATCCTTGCTGTCAGGACGGCAACCTGTACCTCCGGCGATCCTGTATCGCCTTCCGTTCTTGCATACTCTTTCATAATTGCTGTTTTCTTTTCTTTCGAAATCATATCTTTCTCCTTTCCTCTTCCATCGCCTGAAACTAAGAACGGGTCGGAGTTTCCCGGTTCCGAGTGTCGGCTGAAATTCATACTTAGATATCTTACCACATAATGGCACGCTTGGCAAGCTATAATTCATGTATCCGATAAATTGATGCCCTAAGCCGGTATATGCCGGCTCAATATACCATGCAATCTATCCGGTAATCTCTTAGTCCTGTAAGATTCTTACCACTTTAACCGGACTTCTATAAGTTGCGTTGGAAATACGAATTCCCGTTCTCGGATTGCTGGCATGTATTACCTGCCCGCCGCCGATGTATATTGCCACATGATTAATATTCTGTCCGTTTCCGTAAAAGATCAGATCTCCCGGCCGCGCTTCGGAAAGTGTAATCGTTGTGCCGCAGTTCGCCTGTGCTCTGGAGGAATGCGGTAAGGAAACCCCGTATTTCTTGAAAATACTCAACACATATCCGGAACAATCCGCGCCGTTTGTTAAGCTGGTACCGCCCCATACATACGGATTTCCCAAAAATTCTTTTGCATACTGGCACAAATCCACACGGACATCCGATACACCCTGTCCATATAATAATTCCGTCATCGTAATAGCCGTTTCGAGTTTGGCATCTACGCGGACATATTCGGCTGACACAAATACCTCTTCATCATCCAGATAGACTTTGATCCATTCATCGCCCGCCTCTGCCACTTCCAGTTCCTCTCCATTGGGAACGAGGGTAATGACTTCGGATTCCGTATTGGCCTCCGCACGTACTTTCAGGGCATCCGTCGTTACCGTTGCAATCGCGGAAACCAGTTCTTCCGCCTTCCATTTCGCCTGCAGGCCCGTTAACAAAAACTCGCAGCTCACATAGCCTTCCACTTTCCCGGACTTAATATGCGCCCATACGCCATCCGAATCTATAACTTCACAAGCCGCATTCTTAGGCAGTTTCCCTACCAGCTTACCATCTTCTGCCGGTACGGCTCTGATATTGAGATTATTGTCTACATTCGCAATCCCGAGATTCGTATACCCCCAGTTTGCGTTTTTGGCATCTTCATAGGCCTGCGCATACTCTTCTACGGTTTTCCTGGCTTCTACGATAGAAGAAGCTCCTATCGGTTTTAAGATATCCTGGAGGCTCTCGGATTCTTCATCGTTCTCCTGCGTGCCGTTTTCTTCTGCAGATCCGTTATCGTTTCCGTCAGCATCATTTCCCTGATCCGCCGAAGCGCTTCCGTTTTCCGCAGCATCGTTTCCCTGATCCGTCAAACCGTTCCCGTCTTCTCCCGAACCGCTTCCCTGACCTTTGGAAGCATTATCATTTCCATTGGCGCCGCTTCCCTGATCTGTCAAACCGTTTCCATCGGAACTGCCTTCACTGCCCGCAGAATCGTTTTCCTCTTTATCCTGTGCATCTCCTGCAGCGCCCAGATCGCCCAGGTCAGCTCCCGAACCGACCAGCTCGGCCCCTGCCGTCAGGCCTCCGAGCGTAGAATCCGCACCGCTGCGTCCTGCTTCCTGTACTTCTGTCTGCGCTGAAGCCTTTGTCTGATCCCCTGTTGCAAAAACAAGCAGCGGCCGGCATAACATAACGCATATTAAAAGATAACACAATTCTTTACGTTTCATTTTGATCATCGGACTCCTTTTTCATAACAACTTTGTATCGTAATTATTACAGATTTATTAAATTTGTTACAAATATGTTGTTATTATAACAAGTCCGGGAAGGGATGTCAATAAAAAGGAACGAAAAAGACGGGCAAAAGACAGGAAAAATGTGGACAGGCAGCGGAAAGGCCGAAAAAAGGCAGGCGGAGCACAGGGCCGCCTGCAGGCCGGGCGCTAATAAGGAAAATTTTCCGGTCAGCTCAGACAGGGGGCCCGGCAGCGCCTGCTTTTCTGTTCTTTCCGCTTTGCATTACTATATATGGTGTTTCTACATTTTTTATTTATATATATGGAGAAAATAATACAATTAACTATAAATTATTACAATTTTGTTACCAAACATATAAAACATTTAAAATATAGAGCTTAAAAACATGAAAGCGACGCAGGAGCGGCCAGGGAATCCTCTCTTCCCCGGCCGCTCCTATGCCGCTCTTCTGCGCACAGCTTCTATCACTCTTTACGCATCCATTGCCACCGTAGCAAATGCAATATTTGTCGCATGATCCGCCACTCTTTCCAGACCGGATATGATATCGGAAAAGATCACGCCGGCCTCCGGACTGCATTCATTATTGGTCAGACGGTCAAGATGCTTCTTCTGCAGTTCTTTCTCTTTCTCGTCGATCGCTTCTTCCAGATGATTGATATCTTCTTCATGCTCCTCCGAGCTTTTTACGAACATTTCCAGTGAAAAACGCAGCAGTGTATTGACCATATCAAGCATCATGCCAAGCTCCGCCTGCGCCTCTTTACTGAAAGAAACGCCCGAATCGATCCTGCGCCTGGCGGCATCCGCTATATTTTCCGCATGATCGCCGATCCTCTCGATATCATTGACGACATGGAACAGCGAACCGAGGCTCTTTAAGTCTTCGATCGGCAGAGTCGTCTGGTTGATCTTTACCAGATAATCCGTAATGGAATGGCTGAGGAAATCGATGTTTTCTTCTACTTCGTAAACTTCCTCGATCTCACCCTCGTCAAGCGTGATCAGCGCATTCATTGCCCTGTTCAGATTCTCGCTTGCCAAAGAGGCTACCCGGTCCAATTCCTTAATAACTTCCACAACGGCGGTAGCCGGATTGAAAACCACTTTTTCACCGATATATTTCAACTGGTGGCTGTCACGATAGCCTATCTTCTTATCATCACCCGGTACAAATATGTAAGTCATTTTTACGATCGCTCCGATAAACGGAGACATGATAATAACCTGGAACAGCTTGATCGCGATATGTGCATATGCAACAATCCGCCCTGCGTCGTTATGCGCAATCTTCGCAAGAAGCGCAACGACCTGATCGACATCCAATATGAATAGTATGAAAACAAGCAGCGTACCGATAATATTGAAAATAAGGTGAATCGAAGCTGCTCTTTTGGCATCTTTTTTACCGGTCAGGGAGGCTAACAGAGCCGAAGTACAGGCGCCGATATTACAGCCGAGTATGATGAACATGCACATATCAAGTCCTAACAGCCCCTGATTGGCCATGAGGACCATAATACTGACCGTGACGGAAGAACTTTGTATTACCGCGGTCAAAAACGTTCCTAAAAGCACCGCCAATATCGGATTTGTCAAGGATGCAAACATATTCAGGACCGCTTCGGAATCCTTCATCCCCGACATGGCGCCGGACATCGTACTGAGTCCCATGAACAGAATACCGAAACCGACGATGATCTCTCCGAATTTGGTGATCTTTTGCTTTTTGCAGAACATAACGACAATCACACCGACTAACAGAATGACCGGCGCTATTTTCTCGAGTTTAAAGGAAACCAGCAATGAGGTTACTGTCGTACCGATATTGGCGCCGAAAATGACGCCTGCCGCCTGATATAGATTCATCAGGCCGGAATTGACAAAACTGACTACCATGACCGTACAGGCAGATGACGACTGGATGATCGCCGTAAAAATGACGCCTACCAGAATCCCCGTAAAACGATTAGTCGTTAACTGCTCCAATATTTGTCTTAACTTGGCGCCGGCTACCTTTTCAATACTTTCACTCATAACCCGCATGCCAAAAAGAAAGAGCCCTAAACCGCCCGCCATAGAAAGAATGATTTCCAGATTCATGTTTGACCTTCCTTTGTACTTCTCACTTTAATCACAGATAATTTTATTTTAAGATAAATTATAACCTCTGACAAGCCTTATTTTACCTTTTTGTGGAAAGCTGCACCTTCTTCAATGTCCCTCTGCACCTGCTCTTTTAACGCCTCTGTGCCTTCAAATTTCATTTCGGGACGTTTAAAGCCAAGCAGTTCCACCGTGATCTCTCTGCCGTAAGCATCCTCGTCAAAAGCGTAAAGATAGGTTTCCACACCCATCACACATGTATCGCTTACCGTCGGCTTATACCCGACGTTGGATATTCCGGGATACCGCTTACCCGCAAGCAGGACACGGGAATAATATACACCGTTCGGCGGCAGGAGCTTTTCTTCCGCCGGCAGAAGGTTCAGCGTAGGCATCCCCATCTTCCTGCCAAGCTTCCGCCCGTGAGAAACGATACCATTTATGCTGTAAGGAACACCAAGCAGCGCCTGCGCTTTCTCCATATCGCCTTTCTCGACAGCTTCACGGACAATGGTCGAACTGACTTCCTCCCCCGCTACGCTTACTTTTTCGATCAGTTCCACGCGATACCCTGACGATTCCGCCATGCGCTTCAAAAGCGCGGCGTCTCCCGCCCCCTTTTTTCCGAATGACAAATCGGTCCCTGCCGCAATAAATGCCGCCTTTAATTTGCCGACAAGATACTCTTCCACGAATCGTTCCGGTTCCGTGGCTGCGGTTTCTTTGTTGAGCGGAAATTCTATGAGTATGTCGATGCCTGCTTTTTTAAATGCCGCCCTTTTTTCTTCGATACTCATCAGTCCTTTTGTTTCTTTTCCGGAAAAAAAGGCTTCCGGCGCCGGAGAAAAAGTAAAAACAACTGCAAGCAGTCCGTTTTTTTTCTGCTCCGTTATCTTTTCAAGCAGCTTCTGGTGCCCTAAATGAATACCATCGAATTTCCCGATGGCAACCGCACTTTTCCCGGGCAGCATGAATTCTGTTGTTTCTTTAATGATCTGCATGGATCTATTTCCCACCTTCATCTCCTGAAAGGAACATTTTCACCGGGAAAAACATCTCCGGTTCCTTCTCATATCGGTAAATACCGAAAAAAATATCCTGCCCGCCGTAAACGCGGACCTGTTCGCTATCATGATACGCATAATCTCCATGTATCATCTGTGCATGCAGGCGGTTTCCGTTTACGGGCAGTTTCAGATAGCCGTCTTTTACATATACCGCATGCAGATGCGAAAAAACCTGATCAACGGGTATGATATACCGGGAAAGACTGCCGTCGTCCCTGCATCGTTCCACATCCGAAACGGTAAGCGCATCCGCCGCCGGAAACTGCCCCACTCTGGTTCTTGTAAGCGACTGCATGACTCCGCCGCAGCCCAGTTTCCTGCCGATATCATCACACAATGTCCGAATATAAGTGCCCTTGGAACACACTACCCGAAATCGGATCACCGGCAGCTCCATTTGCAGGATCTCCAGTTCCTCTATACGAACGCTTCTTGCCTTGCGCTCCACTTCTTTTCCCTGTCTGGCCAGTTCATATAATTTCTTACCGTTTACTTTCAAAGCGGAATACATCGGCGGAACCTGTTCATAATCGCCAAGGAAACTGTATATGGCCTGCACGGCCTCTTCCTTTGAAACGACTGCGTCTTTTCTGGAAAGCACGGTTCCCGACATATCCTGTGTATCTGTCGTTATGCCCAGCCGGAGTCCAGCCACATATTCTTTGGTTTCACCGGCTAACATATCGCAAAGTCTTGTCCCTACGCCAAGACATACAGGAAGCACTCCTACCGCATCCGGATCGAGCGTTCCTGTATGACCTATTTTTTTCTGTCTTAATATGCCCCGTAGTTTGGCTACTACGTCATGGGAAGTATAGCCGGCTTCTTTGTATATATTAATGATCCCGTGATACATTTTCCGTACTCCCCAATCTGCTGCGCGCTCTTAACTGCTCCTCAATATGTACGGACAGGTTGTTGATCGCATCATGATAAGTCCCTTTCATATAACAGCCTGCCGCCCTTACGTGCCCGCCGCCGCCGAACAATACCGCGATAGCCGCCACGTCCACTTCTCCGTTAGAACGCATACTCACTTTATATTCCATAGAATCGGCCTCATACATAAAGATGGCACATTCCACGCCTTTCACGATCCGCAGCTGGTTGACAATGCCATCCAGATCCTTCGGTTCGGCCTGATAGAAGTTCATCGTTTTCTTACTTACCATACTGACAATGCACCTGCCTCCCAGGAAACGGACGCTCTCCAGAATCGCCCGGCCCATGATCTGGCTCTGCATATATGTTTTTTCATAAAATGTTTCATCGATGATCTTTGAAAAATCAAATCCGAATGCGATCAGCTCGGCCGCCAGATGAAGTGTTTTCGGAGAGGTATTGGAATACTTGAAAACGCCTGTGTCATGGATCAGTCCGATATAAAGCGCCTTTGCGATTGCCTCGTCTATCAGTTCCTTCTCAAGCAGTCCATACAGCAGTTCACAGGTTGAACTGCTCTCCGGATCCAGAATGTTGATATCACCGCAGCCCTGATTGCTGATATGGTGATCTATATTGATCCTTTTCCCCGCTTTCTGAAACATCGTCTCCGCAGGGCCAAGCCGCTCGGCATTACAGTCCATTGCGATAAAAACATCATATGTCATGTCTGCCGCAAGATCCGTCCGAATCTTATCCACATCCCTGATACAATCAAAAATATCCGCCGGTTTTTCCAGATAAACGTCCACACGTACATCCGGAAGAGCCTTTGTCAGATAAAGATATAATCCCATAACGGAACCGACACAATCTCCATCCGGTCTGAGATGGCCGCCGATTCCTATGGATTTCGCATCTTTTACTTCATCTATGATCTTCATTCCGATAATGATTCCCCTTTCATTCCCTGTACGTCGTCGATCAGCTTTGACATATTAACACCATATGCGATCGACTGGTCCATGATGAATCGTATCTGCGGCGTGTTGCGCAGATTGATCTTACGCGCAAGCTGATTTCTGATAAATCCTTCCGCGCTGTTTAACCCCGCTAACGTGTCCGCCTGCGCCTGCCCGTCTCCGAGCACACTGATCCATACTTTACATGTTTTAAGATCAGGCGCAACTTCCACCGCTACCACGGAGGTCACTTCACCGATACGGGGATCCTTCAGTTCTCCCCGTATGATCTCCGCGAGCGCTCTTTGCACCTCTCCGTTAATACGTGTATTTTTAATACTGTTTTTCCGCATAAATCTCTCCTTTTGGAAGAATCGCTCCGCGATTCTTTCGGGCTTAACATGGAAAATCTTAGATGCCGTTCTCCGGCATCTTAGATTTCTTTAAGTCCTGGGTACCTCGACCATAATATATGCCTCAACGATATCCAGTTCCTGCATCTTATCAAATCCTTCGAAAACAAGACCGCACTCGAATCCGGCTTTTACTTCTTTTACGTCATCTTTAAATCTCTTTAAGGAAGCCAGTTCACCCTCATAGATCTGCTCACCCTCTCTGGTAATGCGAATCTTACAGCCTCTCTGGAATTCTCCATCGAGCACGTAAGAACCTGCAATATTTCCGATCGCCGACGCCTTGAAGATCTGTCGTACTTCGGCATGGCCGATCACTTTCTCTTCAAATACAGGGTCTAACATACCCTTCATAGCCGCTTCGATATCCTCGATCGCCTGATAGATTACTTTATAAAGTCTGACATCTACTCCTTCACGCTCCGCAACTGCCTTGGCTGTTGCATCCGGTCTGACATTGAAACCGATAATGATCGCCGAGGATGCGGAAGCAAGCGTTACGTCGGATTCCGTGATAGCGCCGACGCCGCCGTGAATACATTTTACTACGACTTCCTCATTGGAAAGCTTCATCAGGCTCTGTTTTACCGCTTCCACGCTGCCCTGTACATCTGCTTTGACAATCAGATTCAGTTCTTTCAGACTGCCTTCTTTGATCTGGCTGAACAGGTCGTCGAGAGACATCCTGGACTTAGTATCTGCAAGCATCTCTTCTTTATGCTGCGCCATATAAGTATCTGCATAAGATTTGGCTGACTTGTCATTTTCATGCACGATAAATACTTCGCCGGCACTCGGTACATCGGAAAGACCAAGGATTTCTACCGGCATGGAAGGTTTTGCCTCTTTGACTCTTCTGCCCTTATCGTCGATCATGGCTCTTACTTTACCATGACATGCTCCTGCAGAAATAAAGTCTCCTATATGCAGCGTTCCCTTCTGTACCAGCACAGTTGCCACCGGACCGCGGCCTTTATCCAATTCCGCTTCGATAACAAGACCTCTTGCCCGTCTGTCGGGATTGGCTTTTAACTCCAGAATTTCAGAGGTTATCAGAATCGTCTCAAGCAATGTTTCAATGCCTTCGCCCGATTTGGCAGAAACGGGAACAAACTCCGTAGAACCGCCCCAATCTACCGGAATCAATTCATATTCCGTCATTTCCTGTTTTACTCTGTCAATGTTGGCATTCGGCTTATCAATCTTATTCACTGCAACAATGATCTCGATACCGGCCGCTTTCGCGTGGTTGATGGCTTCAACCGTCTGCGGCATAACACCGTCATCTGCCGCGATGACAAGGACAGCGATATCCGTAGCATTGGCGCCGCGCATACGCATAGCCGTAAACGCTTCATGACCCGGCGTATCCAGGAATGTTATCTTCTGGTTGTTGATATTAACAGTATAGGCGCCGATCGCCTGTGTAATACCGCCCGCTTCTTTATCCGTAACATTGGTTTTACGAATCGCATCCAAAAGAGAAGTCTTACCATGATCAACATGACCCATAACACAGATGACGGGCGGTCTGGATGTCATTTTGCTCTCATCTTCTTCCTCTTCCTTTAACAGCTCTTCGATAACGTCTACTTTTACTTCTTTTTCACAGATAATTTCATACTCGATCGCAATATTTTCAGCATCTTCGAAAGAAATTTCGGAATTTACCGTCACAATCTGTCCCTGCAGGAAAAGTTTCTTAATAATCACGGACGGCTGTATCTTCATCTTATCCGCCAGTTCCTTAATCGTCAGAGAATCCGGCAGTGTGATCACTTTGATCTGTTCTTCAACAACTGTCTCCACTTTCTTCTCGGGTTTGATGAAACGGCCCGCTTTATTACGGTTCTTTACGTTTACATCATCCTCTTCGTAGATCAGATCTTTCCTGGAGCGTTTGTCTTTCTCCTGACTGATCCTGCGTTTTTCTTCATCTCTGTGCTTTTCAGTGTCCTTGACAGGGCTCTCGGGCATAAAGTCCTTGTTGTTTCCACCCTTCTTAAATCGATTGTCCGGCCCGCCGTTTCCTCTCTGAGGACGCTCATTATTGTTAAAATTCCTGCCGCTGCCGCCAGGAGACGCCGCACCACGATTATTTCCCTGATTATTATTAAAATTCGGACGCTTCTGTGTATCAGGCTTTCTATTGTCGTTATTATTATATTGTCTTTCCTGATTGGCCGGTTTATTCTGGACATTTGCATTTTCCCTGTTTTCCTGTTTCTCCAGTTTCTCCTGTCTTTCCAACTTCTCCTGCTGTCTGCGTTCCATACGGCGTTCCTGCTGCTGTTTCTGCCGCACATCGTAAGGCTCCGCCGTCACCGGAATCGGTTTCTGCGTCGGCCGCACGATCTGATGAGGCGCCTGCTGTACAGGACGGCCGCCATTTCCCGCAGGTCTTTTATCCGCACCGGACTGCGCAGGTCTGTTCCCCGGCATCTTGGAATTGTGCGGATTGCTTACGAAAATAATCTTCTTTTTCTTTTTCGGGCGCTCGCCCGCATCCGGTCTTGCATTTGCAGGTGCATTCCCTGTCCTGTTCGTTTCCGAAACGCCGCCGTTTTTCCCCGTATTTTCCTTTCCTGCCGGTTCCGCTTTCACAGTGTTCTGCGGACCCGCCTCTGCTGCAGAGTTTCCCGCTTTTTCCTTCAATGCGGCATTCTCCGTTTTTTTCGTATTTTCTTCCGATACAGCACTTTCTTCTCTCACTGTATTTCCCCCTCCGGCAGTTTTTGCTGCCTTTCCTGCGCCGCTTTCCAAAGAAGCGTCTGCCGCCTTTCCGGCCTCGCTCTTGCCAAAGCGGCTGCGTACTAACGCAATGATCTCGTCTTCTATAGAACTCTGCGCTGCTTTTACTTCATATCCTTTATCCTGCAAAAAAGCAAGAATTTCTTTGCTTTGCGTCTCCAACTCTTTTGCAAGCTCATGCACTTTCATTTTCGCCATGCTTACTACCTCCGTCTAATGATCAAATCTTCTAAATGTTTCCGTATCGAATCTGCAAATCCTGCATTGGTAACTGCCAGAGATGTTCTTTCTTCTTTTCCCATAGAGTGTCCAAGCCTTCCCTTCTCATCGAATAAATAAAAGGGTACTTTATAAAATTCACACATGTTTCGAAACTTTTTTTTCGTGTTATCGGAAGCATCTTCTGATACGATGACCAGATATGCTTTCCCTGACTTTACCGCATTTTCTGTTGCAAATCCTCCACTGACAACATTTCTGGAACGAGCTGCAAGGCCAAGCATGGATAACACTTTCTGATTTAATGCTTTGTTATCCCCGCACATCCTCCTCAAACTCCTTCTCCAGTTTTTCATATATTTCATCCGGAATGTTCATCTTAAAGGAACGCTCTAAGCCTTTATTTTTTCCAGCTTTGACCAGACACTCTTTTTCCATGCAAAGATACGCTCCTCTGCCATTCTTCCTGCCGGTTGTATCTAGTTCTATAGAACCCTGCGCTGTTTTTAATACCCGCATCATTTCCCTTTTGCTCTTCATTTCTCCGCAGCCTATGCATTGTCTCATGGGAGTCTTTTTCGCCATAGAAATTATCCCTTTCTATTTCTATTGATCTCTATTCTTCAAATCCTTCTTCCACGCCGGGTTCGCTTTCCTGTCCGGGCACTTCATCATAGGCCTCTCCGCCTTCTGTTTCGTACCCTTCTTCCTCTTCATTATAGTCTACTTCATCGTAGTCCTCTTCATCATACTCTTCCTCGTCATAATCATAATCCTCATAACGGAAGCCCGGTGCGTCTTTTGCCTGCGTTTCGCTCTTGATATCAATCTTATAACCGGTCAGCCTTGCCGCCAGTCTTGCGTTCTGTCCTTCTTTCCCGATTGCAAGAGAAAGCTGATAGTCCGGTACGACGACTTTGGCAGTCTTCTCGTCGGGATCGGCAAAAACGGCTACGATCTTCGCCGGAGATAGCGCATTCTGGATCAGATTGCCCGGGTTGTCATCCCAGTTTACGATATCAATCTTCTCTCCGCGCAGTTCTTCTACAATAGAATTGACCCTGGCGCCGTTAATACCGACACAGGCGCCTACAGCATCAACATTCGGATTGTTGGAATGCACCGCAATCTTCGTCCTGCTGCCTGCCTCTCTGGCAATACTCATGATCTCTACCGTGCCGTCTTTGATTTCCGTCACTTCGGTTTCGAATAATCTCTTGACAAGTTCCGGATGTGTACGGCTTACTAAAATCCTGGGTCCTTTAGGTGTATTCTTCACTTCCAGAATATATACCTTAATTCTCTCCGTCGGTTTGAAATTCTCTCCGCGCACCTGCTCGCTCTCATTCAAAACAGCATCCGTTTTGCCAAGATTTATGGAAATATTTCTTCCCATGTAACGCTGTACGATACCGGTAACGACATCTTTTTCCTTTTCATAGTACTGATTGTAAATAACGCTTCTTTCTTCCTCACGAATCTTCTGCAGAATAACGTTCTTGGCATTCTGCGTTGCAATACGTCCGAATTCCTTTGACTTGATCTCAACATGGAGCATATCGCCAAGCTTTGCCTTTATGGAGAGTTCTTTCGCATCATCCAAAGAGATCTGCAGGCAATCGTCTTCTACTTCTTCAACAACTTCTTTTTCCGCATAGCATAAAAAATCACATGTATCTCTGTCAATTTCCACTTTGATATTGTCCGCTTTGCCAAAATGATTCTTGCAGGCCGTGATCAATGAATTCTCAATCGCGTCAAACAAAGTCTCTTTGCTGATCTCTTTCTCCTTTTCCAGCATATCCAATGCTTCCATTAATTCCTTATTCATTTTCCAGTATCCTCCTTTATCTTCCTCTTAAAAATGAAGCGCCAGCCTGATGAGCGCAATCTCTTTTCTTTTAAATGTCACTTCGTCATTTCCAATCATCACGGTTATCATATTCTCGTCATATGCCGTCAGAACACCGCTGAATTCTTTCTGCCCCTCAATCGGTTTATAAGTCTTTATTTCCACCTCTTCTCCAAGGCTTCCGGCCAGATGTCTGTCCTTTTTCAGCGCGCGGCCAAGTCCCGGACTGCTCACTTCCAGAATATAGGCATCTTCGATAAAATCCTTTTTGTCCAGTTCATCCGAGAGTGCGCGGCTTACATTCTCACAGTCCATGATCGTCACACCGCCCGTTTTATCGATATAGGCCCTTAAATACCAGTCGCTGCCTTCTTTGACATATTCTATATCGTAGATCCTCACACCGAAACGTTCGGCGATCGGCGTTAACAGTTTCTCTGTTTCGGACTCATAAGTCTCTCTTCTTGACATGCATATCCTCCTTTTTGGAAAATGCCGTTTTCGCATTTCCGTATCACACAAAAGAGTGGACTCGCAAGTCCACTCTTATCGTAAATACTATTTATGACTATTACAGTGTAGCATTAATCAGAAGAAGATGCAAGAAAAAAACTAAAACTTTTTACAAAATTTGAAAAAAAGGCTTGCATTTTGACGCGATCTATAATAAAATAAGCAAGTGTTCCGGATATGGCTCGTTGGTCAAGCGGTTAAGACGCCGCCCTCTCACGGCGGAAACAGGGGTTCGATTCCCCTACGAGCTGTTATTCTTAATTGAATAGCCCAACCCGAAAAGATGCTTAATTACTGGGATTCTGGTGATTAGGCATATTTTTTTGTGCGAGGATTTCTTTGATTACACTTGATTACATTTTTTCAAATTCCTTATCTGTTTTAGTGTCAAAGCAATAATTATTTAGACTTGTTCTTTCATCTTCATGTCCGGCTATTTCTATTATCGTGTTCACATTTATTCCGGTATCAAACAAAGATGATCGTTCTCCATCTTAAGCCGCTGGTTTTCCTTGCGGAGTTTTAGCAGTTCTTTCTGCCCTGGTGTACGGTTGTCCTTCTCATGGAAAGATCCAGGTTTTCCGCCTGCTTTACCCATTTATCAAACAGGGAATGGGCAATATCGTATTCCCGGCAGATATCACATCTGCGTTTGCCGGAATGCTATAAATCCACTAGCTGCTGCTTATATTGGTTTTATATTATATGACCTTAAAAAATCTGTCCAGTTTATTGTGGCCTATCCATTTTCAATCACAACGTAACTCTGACAACAACACCCCTTACTCAAATTTAATTTCTGTAACTTTAACACTATTTCGTGATATATCAACTTCATCGGCAAGATTTTTAAACTCATAATACTTATTTTTTTCCATCTTCCAAGAATAATTTGCCTTTAATGTATCTCCTCCAAAAAGACCTCCTATAATCATAAATGAATCTTCTGCAATATTTTTCCCGTTCTCATCTTGAAAATAAACTGTTATTGTTAATTGGGCAATGTCTTTATCACCATTATTTTTTATAGAGATATCACTTATACCAGGCTCTTTACCTCTATAACCACTCTGCATACCAATATAATAGTCCGTAATTTCAACATTTTGTTCAATATACTCTTCTTCAGGTGTTTTCTGTGAAGGAACTATAACATCTGACAATTCAGCATCAGTTATTGATACAATTACCCGGTTTAAATCAACGTTATCTGGAACATTTTTTATTTCAAAAAACTTATCTTTTTCCATTTTCCACGAATAGCCACCGGATATTGAATCGTCAAGTATTCCTAACACTGTTATTTCCTCTGAATAAGATATACTACCAGTTTCATCTAAGAAGTCTATGCCCAACGTCAGGGAATCAATTTGTTTATCTCCGTTATTTTTGATTGAAATATTTTTAATTCCAGGCACTGCCCCTAAATACCCCTCCATCATGCCAACATTATAGTCAACTAAGTCTATCATCTCTTTTATATAGGAATCTTTTTCAGCCTGTTTCTTTTGGTTTTCAGCCATTTTTTCAAAAGATGTTTCTTCTGAAATACCAAAAAATACGCACGAAGTAAAAAGATTGTCTACATTTATTCTCCACTCATCATCCACTTTCACTAAATTTATTGATCCATTTGTCACAGTATATTCTAAATTAGAATCATTTAGCTTATTCATAAACCCATTTTCTATGGAATTTTCTTCACTGAAACTAAAATTAGCAATAGCTGCATCTAATAATTTCGTTTGGTTAGGATGGTTGATTTCGATATTTACAAATGCTGCATCTTTCTCATCGTTGACCGCTAAATCCTTCAAAGAGAAGTCATAATGTTCAAGCAATTTTCCAACGTTTTCTTTCGTTGACAATCCAAATGGATTACCCATAACATAATCATATTCCTCTGCAAGATATTGCTGTGTATTATCCAAATTTCCGGATTGTAATTCCTCAAAAAAATTATTCATCAAATCTTCAATATCACTTTTTTCATTCTGTATACCTATATCTAAAAGTTCAAATATAGACTTTGTTCCCTCATTAATCTTTTCATCCAAATCATGTTTTTTATATACATTAAATAACATACACAAAACGACAAACAAAAAAATACAAACAGCTACTATAAAAAGATGTTTTTCCGAATGTGTAATTTTTTCTATAAAATTCCGAGTACATAATTTCCTTATAGGATATCCACAAAAAAGGCATTCTTTAACATCTTTCGGAATCTCTTTTCCGCATTCAGGGCATTTTATTAGGTTGTTCTTCTCTTTCTCCTTTTCTTCTAACGGATATCCACAATAGCTACATAATTTTGAATCTTCCAAAATTTTCTTTCCACATTCAGGACACTCAATCATATCAGGATAAGAATTATTCGGATCAATTTCTGCATTATTTGTTCTATCATCCTCACCCGAAAAATAAGCTAAGTTTCCTCCGAGCACATTTCCGCAAGATGAGCATTTTATTAAATACTGACCCAGTCTTTGTTTCTTCACTTCTTGCATTTTATGTAACTCGGAAAAGTCCACTTTAAAGGCTTTTCCACATTCAGGACATTTCCATACAGCAATACAATCATTATTCAAATTCGTTCCGCATTTTTCACATCTATCCACAATAGTTTTCCCCTCATAATTTCATTTCAATATACAGAAAGGCTTATCACTGTTCTTCAATTTTCGTATTATTGAATATCATTTAATGGTTACACTGGTAACTGTATCAGGTACATCAGAAAAAGATTCTGTAAATGTCCCAACATTACCACTAATGTATTCAAACTTCTCAAACAGTTCAAAACCATTATTATCTAAAAACTTAAAATAAACACACATTCTATCATAATTAGATGCTGTTGTAACCTCTCCTTTTACTGTGACTTTTACAGTATTATCCTTTTCATCCACTTCTAAAATCGTTGCATCTGTCAGATGATATGTCGCTCCGTCTCCTGTATGATCAGCTGAATCAACCTCAAGATTTCCAATCTTCACAAAGCCATCAGAAGAATTCTCTGTTTCGGATGACACATTTGAAGTTTCATCTACATTTGACATATTTGTTTGTTCATCATCAGCAACATTATTATCTGCATTGATGCTTTCTGTTATATCTTGCTCTGATATATCATCTGAATTTTTATCGGGTATTTTTTCTATATTACTTCCTAAATTATCTACTAAAATTTCAGATTCTCTTTGATTATTAGAAGTCAAAATTTTTATTTCTGTCTCAAGTTTATCCAATTTTCTCCAAACTACAATCATAAAGCAAAGCATGACAAAAGTTAAAACAGTCATAAAAAGAATATTAGTATTTGGAAATCTCTTGTCTCTTTTCATTTCTACTGTATTTTGCAATTTAGTTGTTTGCTCTTTTGGAGCATCCTTTATCACTTCTACTTTCCAACCACACCCAATACAATTTACTGCTTTATCAGAAATTTCTCTCCCACATTTAGGACATTTAATAAGTGCCACAATACTATTCCTCCTATAAATTGATATCTTGTATATTATACTCCATTAATATAGCAATTTCCATATTTTTCTATATTGCCCTAAAATCCCTTTCCATTTTGAAATCCCATAAAAATAAAGCATAGCAAGTATTTCTACATGATATGCTCCTACCTTTTCAAGCTATCCCAACATCTCTAACAATCTAACGTACATCTTAGAATTTCAGACACAGCACACCTACCCTATTAACTTATCACATGTAGCCATTCTGTCTATAAATTAAAGATATACCAATGATTACAAATTTTCCCATTTTATGAACTAGTTATTCTATTGGCATCTGACTCCCACCTGTTAGTGGCTTCCCACATTCTTTACAATAACCAGGTGTCCAATCAGTTCCTGTTGCAATAATTTCATGACAATGTGGACAATCATTGGATTAATGTATCTATAATTACATCCTGCGCTTTAATACGCTATTATCAATGACTTCCATAAGATAGTCATCCATATTTTCTACATCAAAATTATCCGCTGCTTTACTATTTCCATAGTCCATAATAGCAGTAACCAATCGACTCTTCAAAGATTCCATTCTTCACCCTCCATTGAAATTTCACTTTTATTTAGTAACATTCTATATAGTTGAAAGTTTTATTCTCTGATGATTTAATGAATTATCATCAGTCAAATAAGAATGTCTTAAAACAGCTAATATTTTCCCACACAAATTTACTATATCCAACTCAATATCCTGATTCTTTTTGTCTTCACTATACACGACTCCTGAACATCCGCCTATCGTTCATTTTAAATCAGAGTATTGAGATGAAGTCAATTTAAATGTAATATGTTTGTCATCTTTTTTACTTATGAAATTATCTAAATCAATACTTCCACTATGTAAAAATTCACATCTTAGTTTCCAACAACTTCTACCAGCAATTAATCTAATATCTGTTAACGGATCAATATCATAATTCCCAATGTTTTCATCATACCACTTTGCATAAGCCTTTCCATTACTATTTTAATATAGCTCTGGATAATCATATTCAGCACATATATAAATCTGTTCTTCAATTATCCTTAACAACTTCGTTCCACTTTTTATTACACTTGCTGCTGTCATATTCTTCAATATTACCTATATTGATATGTCTTATTAAAACTTCCTCATTTATCTTTTTCAATTCAAGGAGTATTGGATTTTTAAAAAACTCTTCGATTTTATTTTCAATATCTTTTTTTCTTAAATTATCGGCTGTTATCTTAACATTATAATTATTTCCCTTGCAATCTACAAACTTACCATTTCCCACATGAATTTCTTCCATAAACTTTTCGTTATTAACATTTTTTATTTTTTCAAAAAGTCGATAAGCAAGCTGATTTTCACAATGATCTGCACAGCTTTGTGAAACGACATCCTTATCAATATCAAACCAATAAAATTTAAAGCCTTTTTTGGAATCATTTCTAGATGACCATTTTGGTAATCTTTTCCCTTTAGAGTTTCTACGCCAATGAACCAACATTCTTTTTTTCAAATTTTTTGTAATTCCTACATAGTAATTCCCAGAAGAATTATATCTCAACACATATAATTTATACTTCTTGTTTTTTTCTTTGTCAGACAATTTAATCACCCCATCAAACTAGAAATTTATTTTTAATGCAAGTACTAATTTACTATTACATCATATCAAAACCATAATTTCATTTCTATATTTTGGCAAAAAAAACAATATACAGCAAAATTAGCAAAAAAATAAGGCATACCAGACTTTTATATCCGATATATCTTCACATTACATCACCTGATTATCAATTCTAATCCATTATTCCTTGAATTTTCTCCACAACTTATCACGTTCCTCTCTCTCCTGTTCTACATGTTGTATAGCCTTTTCAAGATATGATATGTCTTTATCTTTGGATAGTCACCACAATTTCGTGGTCAGCTAATAATTGGGCCTCCCGACTGTATGCTCTGAATCACTATTCATAATAAAAGAGACAATACGATTGATTCATACTGTCTCTGTAAAATGCTACATTCAATTTTAATGTGCTCGCCAATTTTAAAAGTTCACCATTATTTCTGACCTCCTTGTAAGCAATATTTTGTTTTTGCTAATGCTATAAGGTCGTTGTTTTAAATTGCATGAGATTATTGTAATAAAAAATTTTTCTGATGCACTGTAAGACTCATACAGGTATTATTGTATTGATTGTGAATGATATGGCATCAAAATAACCTTACTATGCACCTGCTATACGCGAACGATAATAAGGTTATTTATGTATCCCAATAGAAATGATTACACTTTTGATTACACTCTAAGATTATGTGCTTAAACCTTCTTATTTTACACAGATTTCAAAGTTATTCCAAAGGGTTCGATTCCCCTACGAGCTGTTTATTCTTAATTGAATAGCCCAACCCGAAAAGATGCTTAATGATTGGATTTGCCAATGGTTAAGCATATTTTTCTGTCAGCGGCTCATTCATAATTATAAACCTGTTTCCGGTCAAAACCGCCTGATCCAGCCATGCTTCAAATAATGCACACTATCAAGTCCCGGCACTTCTTCCGAGTTTAACACCATTTTATGCTGCAGTTTCGCCATTTGAAAAAACATCCATACTTTGACAGACATATGCGTACCGCCATTCCGGCTTTTTATGCTATCTGCCAGTTTCTCCATTTTCTCATCGATCATCCTCCTGTGCTTTTCACTCATCGAATCGACAAAAATATCCCCCATCAAAGGAATGCCGCATATCGAAACAAAGGAAATTCCCAGCCAGTTTAAACTTGTTGCTACATCCTTTTGCGCCGCGCGGTTTGGCGCACCGATACTGTTTGTTATGATAACCGCCTTTTTCTTAAAAAAAGCAGGTTCCGGCCGGTGTGTCATCCAGTGAACGCATAAATGGTCCAATAACGACTTTATGCCGGCAGGCGCACGAAGTGCATAGACCGGATAGGCAAATACAATAATATCCGATCGCATCATACTCTCCCAGACAATGGCTGTCTTGGAGAAATGAGGACATTTTTCTTCTCCCTGTAAAAAACAATTCTTACATCCTGTACAGAATTCCGGAAAAGCATCCGGGTAAAATTCCGTTATTTCACTGTCTTTGCGGAAACTATCAAGGAACCTCTCTTTCATTTTGCAGGTAACGCCTTTCTGCGGCGTACCGTTTATAACCGTGATTTTCATTTCAGTCCTCATTTCTGCGCACGTATTTTACGCATAATGAATTCGTGTCAAGTGCGCGCACACAAATCCCGAGTGTGAAAAATTTATTTTCACACGACAGCCCTCCGCCTTTTTCAGCGTGCGGTTCTTTCTTCTGTCTCTGCGGAAACTATATTTTTTAGCATTTTCGTATAAAATGCACTGCGCTCTTTTGCATTTCTCAAATCGATTCCTCTTGTCTGCAGCAGCACATCAGCTCTTAAAAAAACAGACTGCATACAGGAAATCAGACAGTATGTCATCTGATACACTTTCTCTTCATCCCAATCCGGACGGCAGTCCGCTACCAATGGCAGATATGCCTGCATTGTCAAACGGGTATTATCATACTCCTGCGGAAACCTCATATCGGACAGTATCGAGATTTTGGATACTGCCCTGTGTTCGAATAAAAATGTCAGTGTCATGTTTCCCAGCGCATCCAGTTTTTCAAACGGCGTTCTGTCTTTGACACATTCTTTCATGCCGCGGAATTTTTCTACAATTCCATTGATGATCCGCTCTACACAAAGCTCGATCAACTTCTCTTTGTTCTCAAAATGATAATTGATGAGTCCAAGCCCAACCCCTGCCCTTTTGGAAATTTCCCGCATGGTAATTTCCTCCAGACAATCTCCTTTTTCTTCTATTAAGGAAATAGCCGCTTCCATAATGGTTTCTTTACTGTCCATATATATCTCCGTTTTCTTTTATCTAATATAGTTCTTATTGTATTGAACACCGTTCAATATGTCAAGCCGATAATTTTGTTTTGGATAATAAAGTCACACACTTCCTTCATGGTTTTAACTGCAAAAGGCATTGCCTGCGTAAAAAAAACAGACCAAAAAGCGCAATAACATGCAGCCTTTCCGATCTGTTCTTTCTTCATTCCTATTTCAGATATACCGCCACCGCCTTCATTTCATCCACATTCCGGCAAAGCAGCCTGCTTCCCTCCAACCGCACGCTCACCTCCGTATCAGAGTAAATACTGTCAATTTTATACTTTGTATTCTCCGGCAGGGATATTTCCATCCATTCCTCATGATGATCATAAAAACTGTGAAACAATGCGTATGCCTCTGCGTTATTTCCTTCCCGCAGGATCCCCTGCCACCCTTTGGGATTCCGGTAGCTTACGATTTCCGTCCCGAACCGGTAAGTTCTTCCCTTTTTAATAATGGGTGCGATTTTCCGGTAGAAGGCGATCCCCTCTTCAATGATCTTCCACTGACCGTCAGAAAGTTCCAACACATCTCCCGATAAACACATTCTGCCAAGAAACGTATTGGCAATGGAATACGCGATTCTTTTTAAAGAATCCGTCTTCCTGATCACAGCCCAGATCTGGCTCTGTCTTGGCAGGACCGCTCTGTGCAGATTCGCGGCAATAATAGGAATTTCTTCGCATTCATGCGCATCGGAGAAAGAAGCCATACTACATTTACGCATCATAAGCGGCTCCAGACGATGCCCGCCGGAAGAACAATTTTCCAGAATGATACCCGGCACCTGTGCTTTTACTTTATCGACAAATGCTATAAAAGCCTGCATGTTCTGACGCAGGCCCTCTCCAAGTGATTCCGCCCCGTCACATCCAATGCCGATCGTATCATTATAATCTATCTTCATATATTCAAATCCGTATTTTTTCAACGTTCCGATCACTTTATCCGTAAGATAGTCCTGCACCCACGGATCACGCATATCCCAAAATCTTCTTGAAGCAGTCGTGAGCACACAGCCATCCCGCTTCAATAAATGTTCCGTGTTCTGATAAGCATGCGCTTTTTCGCCTACGTTCTCGATCTCAAACCAGATACCCGCTTTGAGTCCGTGCTCTTTGATCACCTTGACTGTCTGCTCCAATCCCGTTTGGAAAAGTTCTGCGGAAACTTCATAATCGCCCATGGAAGCATCCCACGCAACGCCTTCTTCTTTATACCAGCCGCAGTCAATGACGAAATAAGAAATGCCTTTCTCCTTGATTGCTTCAAGGATTGCGCTGATATTTTCATGTGACGGACACCCCCATGTCGTACAATATTCATTGAATATAACGGGAAGGCTCTGTTCGCACTCCGGACCGTTTTCCGCATTTTCTTCCATCGCTGCGGTCATGCGCTGGGAAATAAGATCAACGCCGCCGCCTTTGCATACCGAAAGGATCGCTTCCGGTGACACAAACCGCTCTCCCGCTTCTATCTTTTTCATCCAATGACCGAATTCCCTGTCCGCAAGTCCTCCTGAAATACTGATATTGTCTCCCCGGCGGTATATCTCCATCTGCCATGACGCATTATGCGCCAGCATCGCTCCCCAGAAAATATCGCTCTTACGATCTTCCATGACAAGATAAGGAAAATAACCATTGACCGGCATGGAACCGGTCTGTCCGAAACGCTCGCATCTGACTGCATGTCCTGTCCATGAAGTTTCCAGCTGCAGATCTTCTGCCGTCCTTGATTCCAGTCTTCCCTCCATGCTCCACACGCTTCTTAATCTGTGCACATAAAGACTTCCCACATCCTTACTTCCGATAAAAGGAGATATCTTTCCAATGGAAAAGCTAGACAGCATTTCAAGTCCTACGGTTTCCCGGCTCTCGTTTTGAAACACCGTATGACATTTCACAAAAGTCTCCTCTTTGCGCCATTGCAGATGATGTTCCAGAAGGAATCCTCTTTTATCTTCCAACACTGTACAAATTTCCGTACCGGCATGATCTTCCGTGACCTTCTGTTCTTTCCAGGCAAATCCGGAGACACTGCCGCTGTGACGCATCGTTCTTCCGCCTGCATACCCCGACGGATATGCATCTCCCGTTATGTGAATCTGAACAAGACTATCTGCAAAAGGCTTTGCCCTCTCTGTCTCATCATATTTCACATCTGCCGGTAAAACTGCCAGTTCTGTCTGTCCGTTTTCCCGATCTATCAAATACAGACACTGCATATCTCCTAAAACATATCTTTTTTGTTCTATCATCTTCCTGCCATCCCTTTCATCCGGTCAGCCTGCTGCTGCCAAAAATATCATTTGTAAAACTTAAATGCAGAATTTTATTGCTTTTTTTGCGATTTATGCTATACTTATCCTCATGGGGCATTAGCGCAGTTGGGAGCGCGCAACATTCGCATTGTTGAGGCCACGGGTTCGAATCCCGTATGCTCCATTTACAAAGCCTTGATCCGAAGGCTTTTTTGTTTTTATAAAGCATATCTATAATTTCCTGCTAAAAAAGCAGTTATTGTGATAAAACCATACAGGTTCCTTCCCATGATCACAATAACTGCCTTTGTTCCTTATTTATCAGGTTATGCATCCCGTACGATACGGCCATTCTACAGATCCAGTACCATCAAATAATCCTCTTCTCCTACTTTCACTACCTGGAATCCCTGTTTCCTGTAAATATGATACGCATAATTATCCTTGTTAACACTTATGGAAACATTGGCGTATCCCTGCTCTTTTAACAAAACAAGCATCTCTTTCAGCAGTTTCGTCCCAAGTCCCTGTTTCCTGAAATCCTTTTTCACGGAAAAGGCAAGTTCCGGCGTGTCCTGCCCGATATTGCCGTATCCTTTCACTTTGCCGGACAGGATTCTCGACCAGATCGCGCCAAGCAGCACACCGCCGCGTTCCGCAACGAGACAGAAATCATCCGGGCCGCCGAAATCCTCGATATATACCGCAAGTTCCGGTTTCTTAATGATATCTCTGGAAGGCATCGCAGTATTGTCCGGCAGATATATGGCATCATACAGAAAATCTTCCAAATACGGATATTCTTCTTTTCTGATAGGCCGAATGACCGCCTCATCCATATTGGCCGCTTTCTTATCGTCTTTTAAGAACTTACGGATCATTTTGTATAAAAGAGGCGTATCCAACGGCTTGGGCAGATGCGCATTCATACCGCTTTCTATTGCCATCTTTTTATCTTCTTCGAAGGCATTTGCCGAAACTGCAATGATCGGAATACCCGCCAGCGCCGGATTATCAATTTCCCGGATCGCTCTTGTTGCATGATAGCCATCCATGATGGGCATCTGGATATCCATAAGGATCAGGTCGTAATCACCGGGTTTCGACTGCTTTATTTTTTCTAATGCAATACTTCCATCTCCTGCGGTATCTACAAGGAATCCGGCATCTTTCAATACTTCGTTTTCGATCTCCAGATTGATCTCATTATCATCTACGACCAGGATCCGTTTGGACGTCGAAAAACGGACAGGCGTCTCTTCCACATCCGAAGTACGCACGGAATCGGTCTGTATGAGAAGCGGAAGTGTGACCGTAAATCTGGTCCCTTCGCCAATGACACTGGCAGCCTGTATCGTTCCGCCGAGCACTTCGATCAGCCTCTTAGTGATCGTCAGTCCGAGTCCCGTACCGTGAATGCCGCTGAGCGTCGTATTTTTTTCCCTCTCAAACGGTTCAAAAATATGTTCTAAAAATTCTTCGCTGATGCCGATGCCGTTATCTTCCACGATAAACTGATACAGTGCGTGATTGTCTTTCGATCCTTCTTTATCCGTTTCTATCACGGTGATCGTGACCCAGCCATCCGTCTTTGTATATTTTACGGCATTGTCCACGATGTATGTAAGAATCTGCGACAGTTTCATCTGGTCAGTGCGGACAATATCATGTTTTAAATGTGAGATATCCAAAGAAACCGAAACATTTTTCGCCGCTGCCCTTGGTAAAATATCCATCTGTACCTGATGCGCGATCTCCATCAGACTGCATTCTTCTTCCGACAAATGAATATTGGCGGATTCCAGTCTCGATATTTCCAGTACATCGCTTAAAAGCTGCAGGAGCTGTTCACTGGAAGCAGAAATCATATCCAGATAACCGGAAATCTTCTCCCGGTCATGAATATGTCTTTTGATCAGCGACGTAAAGCCGACAATCGCATTCATCGGTGTCCGGATATCATGCGACATATTGGAGAGGAACAGGTTCTTCGCATTATTGGCCATATTAGCATCATTTAATGCATTCTCGAGCACATTCTTCTGCTCCATTTCCTGTATGACCTCATCATCAATATTGCGAACCCCAATAATGATCTGGGAAATATGGTCGTCACTGCCCAAATTTACCATGCGGAGCTGTATATAGGCAATTCTGCCATCTCTAAAGATTCTGTAATTTACATGAAAAATCTTGTTTTGTGACAGCTGTGCACGGATAAATTCCGGATCATCAATCCCTTTCAGAAGTTCCCGGTCGTCGGGATAGACCCATTCTTCAATATATTCCTTATCAAATCCCTTAAACGCGCATACGAAATTTTCCGAAGGAAATTTCTTCGCGAACCGTTTGCTGATACGATAGGCTTTCATCCAGTTTTCGTCCAGATCAACATAAAAGATCGATTCATAATCAATGCTCAAGCCTTCTATGATCTCCAGACGTCTGAGCTGTTCCTGGTGTATGATCTTCAGTTCCTTGCTGTATTCGTCTACCTGTTTTTGTAAAAGCAGCTCTTTCTCCTGCTTCTCATTCAACAGTGTTTCTCTCTCTCTTCGTTTACGCTTCTTTTTCTCGGTCGCATCTGCCGCAAATACATAGAAAATATCTCCCATGGAATCCGTATGCGTAAAATGCCCGTAGTCTTCGATCCAGCGAATCTCTCCGTCTCTGGTCACGATCCGGTATTCTACGTAATCCAGCGCGTACTTATTATTCGCGATCTGCTCCACGATACTTTGTTCTACCGTTTCCAGATCATCCGGATGTACGATTCCCCTGAAAGAGTTTCCCGTCAATTCTTTAAACTGTTCCATTGTGTCACAGTTAAACATCCGAAGGATTGCCGCATTGGCATAGATGATTTCCTCATTGCCATCCGCATGGTAAATAAAAAATCCACCCGGCATCTGATCCATAAAATTTTTTAACTGTTCCGAAAGCTGATCTTTTTTTGTTTCAGGAAAGGACGCAGAACAGACAGCCTGTTCCGCCTTATGCAGACTGTCGTCCTGACATTTATTCGAAATATGGTCTACTAATAAAAACAGTAAGTTTTCGTATATATCCTGATCAATTTTATTTTGCGTATTCAAGAGTGGTTCCTCCTGCATTTGTCATATAAAATTATGGAAATATAATGAAACTGAAAAACTTTTTTTAAGTATACCATGAAATCGATAAATTGGGTATTGATTTTTCTAAAAATATATTGCTCCGGATAAAGTCCTCAAGATCACCAATCCAATATCACCTTAAATAAATCGGCATCCGTTTCTATTTTAAAGCGGCCGCCCTGCAGTTCCGTAAAGCTCTTTGCTATCGCCAGGCCAAGACCGCTGCCCTCCGTATTTCTGGAGGCATCTCCCCGCACGAACCTTTCGCTCAGATCCTGCGGATTGCCGAATATCTCCTGCGCGGAAATATTTTTCAGTTCGATATGGATTCCGGGGGGTTCTTCCTCTCCTTTCCGCCTTTGCTCCGCCACGATAAAAACTCTCGTATCAGGCAGAGCGTATTTTATAATATTCACATACAGATTTTCAAATATTCTGTACGTTTTCTGGGGATCGAGATACAGGATGGTCTTTTCTTCCGGCATCTCGAAACGCACCTTTAAACCGGCCTGTCTCATTTTCTCCTCATATTCCAGATATACCTGACGCATCAGATGACAGATATCGACACAGACAGGTTCCAGTTTGACATTCCCGCTGGTGGCTTTGCTCACTTCAAACAGATCCTCGATCAGTATCTTAAGGCGCAGCGATTTCCGCGCCAGTGTATCCAGATATTCTTTCCGCTGTGCCTGCGTGGTATTTTCCTCTTTGAGCAGGTCAATATAGGTGATAATGGCGGTAAGCGGCGTCTTCAGATCATGTGATACATTGGTGATCAGCTCCGTTTTCATCTTCTGGCTTTTGACTTCTTCTTCTAGGGCGTTTTTAAGACCATCCTGAATTTTATACAATTCTTCTTTATAAGATTCAAAAATTCCGAAATCTTCCGTAAACGTATTGTTCAGATTTCCCTGCGCAATGGAATTGGCAGACTGCAGCAGCCGCCCGTACTGATCCTGGATCTTATGAATGTATTTTTTCAGAAAATAATACAGGACCAAAGTATATACGATCAAAATGAAAATACCGAACCAGGAGCACAAACAAGCTATGACAAGCAGGCAGAAATTGATAAACAGCAGCTTCGTAAGAAGTTTGCTCATGTCTTTTCCCAGATCGATGCTCAAAACTTCCGCTTTCAATTTCCCGTAATAATTTTTGACGGTGCCGAAAATTTTGTCCCGTCCTTTGTAAACAAGGCATCTTGTCTTTAAATATTTTCTGAAACCGCGCAGAATATCCGATATCTCCAGACAGCAGAAATACCATATGCCAAAAAGTAAAGTCATAGCCAAGAAACATATGAGGTATCTGGCAATTTCATATTCCGTTCCTTCCTGCAGATTGAAGGGAAAACAGGTATTGATCCACGCTAACATCTCGCCGGTTCCCGCATTCTGAATAAGCCATATGACGCCTTCCACACTTACGGCAAGCTCCCAGAAAGCGACCGCAAGAACAACTTCCAGATATGCTTTTCTTTCTTCTTCGCCCTGCAGAAGCGCCGGTTTACATACGGTAAGCAAAACCGTGACAAGCAGGATTCCGAAAAGACATATCAGGTAGACGCTCTGTATGTCGACAAAATAATAACTGTTTTCTTTCTGCGTCAGATAAATGGTATTCTCAAGATATATCGGTCCATCATCCCATGTCATCATTTTTTCTATCTGCGCCTTTGTCATGGCATATATGAAAACCGCATCTTCCGGTTTCTGCTGTTCGACAGTCAGGATCTTTTCTATATTTTTCGATTCTCCATCATAGAGTGAAAAAATTTCCGTTTCACTTCGTCCCTGCAAAAAGTTTCCTTTTGAACCACTCTCCAGCGTCTGTACCATTTTCAAAAGCTTATCCGCATCCTGTCCCCTGACGCTGATGTTCTGCAAATTCCCCATAGTGTCATAGTCCATGATAATATAATAAACATATTCTTCCACCTCTGACAGATCCTGCAAAAGGGCATCGATCGGCAGCGCCGTATTTTTCAAAACGGTACCGGCCCCCTTTTTAAAGACGTAATAGTCCATGTTCTGACCGATATCATTCGTATACAGAGCCTCCGCTTCTTTTGCCTGCGCTTCTATCTGGTCCGCATACATGGTCCGGATGCTGTTCATCTGTCCGATATCCACCAATTTCCCCGTTCCCGCCTTAATGTTTCCGGAGGAATTTTCAGTTTCCTCCTGGCGGTCAGATCCCTGCGCAATATCTTCCACCTCTTCGGACAGAAATAATTCTTCATAAGCATATGATCTGTTATCTGTTTTGTCCATCACATTTCTGTAAAGCACATAATTACACTGAATCAGCGATGCAATAAAATCCTCCCCTTCAATTATGTCTTTTTGACTCGCCTCATAAAATGACTGCGCTTTTCTTTCAAACTCCGGTATCATTACGACAAACAGTATGGATGCAAGCGCGGTTATCAGAATTCCCGCCCATTTTGCTCCGTTCTTCTTACCATTTCTCAATTTTGTATCCAACACCCCACACCACCTTTAAATATTTCGGTTCTTTCGGGTTGATCTCGATCTTCTCCCGAATCCTTCTGATATGCACCATGATCGTATCCGTATTGATCGGCTGTTCGTTCCAGACACGCTCGTAAATCTCCTCTGCCGAAAACACCCTGCCGGGATTTTTCATCAAAAGCAGCAGGATCTTAAATTCAAGAGGCGTCAATTTGACAAAATTTCCATCCACCGTTACTTCTACCGCCTCTTCATCCAGTTCGAGACCGCCGATCATATAAACCCTGCCTTTACTCTGATTCCCGTCCACCGCTTCGAGATATTTGCGGTAACGCCGCAGATGGGAATTGACCCTTGCCAAAAGCTCCATTGTCGTAAACGGCTTCGTCACATAATCATCCGCTCCCATATTTAATCCCATGATCTTATCTACTTCCTCGGACTTGGCCGAAAGCATGATGACCGGAAAATCATATCCTTTTTCCCTGACCTTCATCATCATGGTAATCCCATCCATACGGGGCATCATGACATCCACTATGGCAAGGTGGATCTCTTCTTCTTCGATCCGCGCAAGTCCTTCCACCCCGTCTGCAGCCTGCGACACCTGATATCCCTGATTTTTCAGATAAATTTCTACTCCCTCGCGAATTTCCTTATCATCCTCTACTATTAAAATATGAAATGCCTCCAAGACGCTTTTCCTCCTGTTCCAAAACCTCTAAAGAGTTCTGTTTATGATTTTGTATAGCTATATTATAATAAACAGCCGCCCATTTAGCAATTTCTGATATCTCATAGCGTCTCGCGGTCTCTACCGCTCCCATCTCCAAATGGCTGCGGTCCCTGGACAGAAGTTCTTCCAGCTTATTACTAAATTCAATTTCTGACAAATATGTCATATATCCGTTTCTGCCATCTGCAACAACGTCTTTCACTCCTGACGCCTTCACCGCCAGTACCGGTGTGCCTGCTGCCATCGCCTCTAACAATACGATGCCCTGTGTCTCCGAAAGAGAGGCAAATAGAAACAGATCCGCCGCTTTACAATAATTTTTTACTTTTTCATTCGCCACTTTCCCGACGAAAATAATATCTTCCTGTATATGTAATGCTTGTGCAAGTTTACATAATTCTTTTTCATACGGACCTTCACCGATTATGGCAAACCGGAAATCCGCCGCATGTTTCTCTTTTCTCCTGGCTAACGCCCGCAGCAGAAAATCAATGTTTTTTTCCTTCGCCAGCCTTGCCACACAACAGAATAAGTATTTTTTATCTCCAAGCAGCTCTCTTCGAAGCGCCGCGGTCTCCTCTTCATCGGTTTCGAAGCTTTCCTGCCCGATTCCTGTCGGTAAAACGGCAATCTTTCCCCGCGTGCCTATTTCCTCCAGATAATCCTGCATCGACGGGGTCGGTGCAATAACGACATCGCATTGATTACTATAGTAGTTTACATAAATGGGGGCGACATTTTGCAGAAACGATGCCTTTATATAATGCAGATACTGTTCGTATCTTGTGTGATAAGTAAAAACAAGCGGTACATGATATTTTCTTGACAGATACAGCGCCGTCCAACCGATCAAAAACGGATGATGCACGTGGATCACATCGAAATTCCCTTCCCGGAACTTCTTTTCGATCTTCCGGTCCAAACTGTCCGGCACCGAAAAGCCATTGGCAATTCCCTTAATTAGCGAGCGGCAGCGTACTACGTCCGCTTCGTCCATCTGTTCTTTATATGTGGGTGCAAATATGACTACCTCATGCCCGTTTCGGCGGAGTCCTTCACTCAACCGCTCGATCGATATCGGCACTCCCGCGACAAAGGGTTTATAATTATTGGTCATCATTGCTATTTTCATTTCCGTCATCCTCTCTTTGTTCTGTTATCCTGTCATAGATGATTATGGAAGCGCCGAGGCGGGCGGTCAGGCAGAGAAAAAAGTTTCTGCTTCGAGGCACGCTTTCGCTCCGTTAAAAATGCAGCGGTACTAAGGGATTTGAACCGTAAACGGTCCAAATTCCAAGTGCCGGCATTTTTATAGGGCCCTTCAGCAGAAAACTTTTTTCTCTGCCTGACCGCCCGCCTCGGCGCTTCCATATTACATAAGACCCTGTCATGTCAAATAGGCAAATACCGCATCCCCCAGAAAATACCCGGCTCCTACGAATATCAGATTCCATACAAAGACGCCAAGCGCGGAACTGACCGTGTATTTCATGAAATTGATCTTTAACACCCCTGCCGGAATCGAAATCAGTGTCCTGACCATAGGGATCAGTTTACTCAGAAAAATGCCAAAGCATCCTTTCTGCCTGATCATTGCAAAATTCCGTTCGATTGCCTCCCTCTGTTTCGGGAACTTATGCAGATATTTTTCCAAAAGCAGACTGCCGCCCGTTCGGCCGAGAAAATATAAGATCCAGCTTCCAAGAACCCCCGCCGCCAATGTAATCGCCATTACATGCAGGAAATGGATATTTCCCTTCGCCGCCCAAATGCCGGAAAGGGGCATGATGATCCCTGCCGGAAAACCGGGCATGTTCATATATTCCAGTAATACGATCACAAAAATTGCAATAGCTCCGTATCTGGTAAAATAAAGTGTCAGCATATCAATATTCATGTCTTATCACCTCATTTTCTTTTTTGCTGTTACTTTACCGATAGGATACCCTGCAAAATGGAAAATGATCAGTGGAAAAATCGAAAGAATTTCTTAACAAAAGAGAAAAAATAAAAGACCATGCAGCATTGGCCTGCATGATCTTTTAAGGAAAATCTATTGTAAGCTGTGTATTTTTTAAGGACTTCATCTTTCTTTCCGTAATCTTATCTTCTAAAGCAGCCGCTCCGCAAAGCAGCGGCGCCTTCACATCATAGCTCTGAACCGTTCCTGCCACTTTTGCTTCGCTCTCATTGGCGTAACAGTATCGACAGCCGTTTAAACAGGTATGATAGGCTCCGACCTCCACACTTTCGATACATCCGCACACTTTCCGCTGATTTCTGTCTTTGCCTGCTGCGATCCTGCAGCCCGTAATCTCCTCGATCAATTCCTTGTCGATACAGCTTCCGTGCCGGATGCCCTCTTTTGTTAAATCGATCTGTTCCGCACATGTCTCTATGACAAGTCCGTATTTCTTCGCGATTACGGCAAGTTCTCCGGCCAGATGACGGATCTCATCCTGCGTCATGATCTGTATGGCGCCGGTTTTCATATTGCGCATGGTCTTCGCATAAAGATCAATAAAACTGATAACCACCCGCTTCGTATAACCGCACAGAGAATGTGCGATTTCTTCAAAAGCTTTCAAATGGTAAACCGAAGTATATCTGTCATGAAACAAAATCGGATCATAACGCCAGATAACTCTCTGTGCGCCTATTATTTCGGACAACTCCCGGAAAGTCGGGATCAGGACAGTCCTTTTATCGGGAAGTCCGGGTTCCAGGTCTTTGCCGTAACCGGTGAGTGTGAATTGGAAATAATAAGGATATGCCCGGAGTTCATCCAGACGTTTCAGCATAGGCGCCGGGTTTTTGGTCCAGAAGACGATGCAGTCCACAACGTCCGGCGATAAGTCTATCCGGCTGATCTGATGCGGATTCATCGGATTTTTCACATATAAAAATCCCTCTTTGATGCGATGCAGGAACCAGTCTGCATAATAGTTGGGAATATCGGTTCTTCGACTGCAGCTGATGATCATTCATATTTCCTCACAATCCCATTTTTCCCATGATCCCATCCGCATCCACTCCCGGATGCGTCAGATACAGGCGGCAGATCTGCTCCGTCAGCTCTTCACTGATACCGTAACTTTCCGCCATTTCCCTTACGCTCTTCCCGTGCGTAGTATCCCGCATGATCGCTTTTATAATGCGTTTTATATCCGCCGGTATTTTCTTTTCCTCCGGGCAGGCTGCATTTTCGGCGCAAAATGCTTCTTTGTTTCCACGAGGCTGTCTCTGTGTCTCACAAAGCGGCCCCGGTATTTCAATTTTTTCTATCTGCAGAGTCTTATCGTCGCAGATCCGCAGGAGCGCCATAGTAACCGGCTGCGTGAATCTTCTTGGTCCGCAGCTTCCGGGGTTTACATAAAGTGTTTCACCTATCCGTTTTTCTTCGTATTTATGGGAATGCCCATAAATCACTACGTCTATATCCTTCAGATCACCGGGAATCTTCTTTTTATTGTGCACCATGAAAAAACGAACGCCGAAAAGGGTAACGTGAAGCGTTTCCGGTATCTTCTGCGCCCATTCCTTATCGTTATTTCCGCGCACGACATATACCGGTGCAATTTGGTGCAGTTTATCCAGTATCGTCTGATTATTGATATCACCGCCATGCAGAATTGCTTCGCAGCCGCGCAGTTTTTCCATAATCTCAGGACGCAGCAGTCCGTGAGTGTCTGATAGTATCGCCAGTTTGTGCATTGTATTTTCCTCTTTGATCATCCGCAGCATATGATCCGCAAACTTTTCCGCTTCCGCAGTATCTACGTCCATCGCATTGATATTCCCATAGCTTTGTAACGCATTTGAGATTAAAGTATGGTATTGCGCCGGCAGATTTTGCAGCGCCCACTCTCCGCCCTGTTTTTTGGAAAGAATCAAACCGTTTCGAAGGAAGGCTGCAGTCCTGCATAGATTCAAGATAACATAAACGGGTTCGTCTGCTATATCTTCCCCGGCTCCCTCAACATCAGACCAAATGCTGTCAATGTAATCTTTTCGCGGCACATCAGCAAATACATCCTCTATTTCCTCCCCCTGCAATACAACGCCATATTCTTTTATGATTTTAAAATGTGCGGCCAGATCCTTATCCGTACCATTCATTTTATGAATATAATCTGTCGGATCATCAATAAACCACTGCAAATGTGCATTTGAAAAATGTAATTCAAACGGTGTAGGGTAAAGAAAATTCTGACAATATTCTTTCCTGACAATACTTAATTCAATTCCTTTATCCGGAGCTGTTTTATTCCATTCTACAACATAGTTCATAAACTGTAATTTTTGAAGATCTGTGATGCTGTTATTTATTACGATAATCAAATCAATATCGCTTTTATCCGGATTAAAACAGCCCATCGCCAATGAACCGTGCAGATATATGCCTGTAAGATCCTCTTTCAAAATTTTTTTGCTTTTGTCAACAATTTCATCTAATAAATTCTGGTATAGCATAACGGCCTCCCTCAAACTCTCTTTATCAACATACCGCATAAACCAGTCATTTTACTCCACTGATCAGTCTGCTGCCTGCATCGGCAACCGTCCGCGTCCTATTCCTCAACCATATAATAAAAATCAAGTTTATCATCCTGCTTCGCTCTTTCCTTTATTTCCTGCCTGACCTCTTCCGATAATGGCAGCATGCAGAAAAAGCCGATCTTATTCTCTTCATAGCATCTTCGTCCATAATCATCTATTTTATCCTGCGGCAGACGATCGATCAGAATGCAGAAAAAACTGAGCTTATCATCCTGATAGGATCTTTCGGCATATTCTTCTCTTACTTCATCGGTCAATGCATCCGTTACATAAGAAAACTGTCCTACATCATCCGTTCGGTACGCATTCTGCGCAAAATCATTTACTTCCTCATAGGGTATATAGATCATATCCACAATGACCGGTTTCTCCACTGCGGGCGGCATCATGTCAATAATCCTGAACGTACCGTCTGCTGCCTCTTCTTTCACCTGTGAAATAAGTTTCGCAACAGCCTGCATCGCTTCCGGATCATCCACGTATTTTTTCAGTTCTTCCGCAAAATAAACTGTCATCTTACTGCCATCTTCTAATGTAACAGACTGTGTTACCGTCTGCAGATCTCCCAGCACATGGTCTCTTAAATTCCAACCCAATGCAATTGCGTAAGGATCCTGATAAAAGCAGCTCTGAACATAAGATGCTTTTCCTTCATTCCACTTTTCGACAAAGGAATCCGAGTCATCTAATGCATCCAATGTGTCTAACGAATCCAATGTGTCTAACGAATCCAATGCGTCTAATCCACCTGCTATGTCAAACCCGGAATCCTCTATCTCCGCTGCTGCTTCCATAATGGTCTTCGCTTCTTTTGGGGACAAGTGACCGTTTTCAACCGCATATTGACACTGCTTTTCCACATCACTTAGAAAATTATGTTTCAGAAACGGTCCGATAGACGCATACCCGCTTTTTTTGACAAGTACGATTTCTACAAACCCTTCTGTCGCAGTACCGCCCGGAATGTCGTCTATATCTGCATCGGATGTCAGAATATAATAAATATTATCTATATTGATGATGCTGTAATCGTCCGTCACTGCCGCTTCCGCTTCGACCGCTTCCGCCGGTTCTTTTTTCCCGGCATATGCGCCGAGCGTCACAAAGAAAAAGCAGATGACCACTGTCAGCAGTCCTGCGCAAAACAGGCCGCTCTTTGTTTTCTTCTTATAATCCATGATCGCACCAAGCCTTTCTATTAATTGCTGCGCCCCTTCAGATAAAGTAAGAGACGCCGTCGGATTTTCATAAACTTTCTCTCTTTTCATAAAAGAAAGCAGTGCATCCCCATACGCTTTCCGCTCCTGCCCGTTCAGTTCTCCGATCACCTTTTCATCGCAGGCAAGTTCACAGTTTTCGTTTACTTTTTTCCCCAGAAAATAAATGACCGGGTTGAACCAGTGCAGGCAGATGGTAAGCTGCACAAGCCACTTATAAAACATATCTCCGTATTTGTAATGCACAAGTTCATGCATGAAAATATACACGGCCTCATCCGTCTTAAGCGTCACATCGGGAATGATGATGCAGGGATGAAAAAAACCAGTCATAATCGGAGAAAAAAGCGCCTGATTCCGGTAAATTTCTATTTTTCTCTTTACAGGAAGCCGCTCTTTACATACCGAAAAGCCATCTAAAACCTCTGTTTCCGATACTTCCGTATTCCCGTCATTTAAATACTGTATAAAACGTCTGTATGCAGTAACTTTACGAAGAAAACAAAATGCCGCGCCAAACGCCCAAACGAAAAAAAGAAACCATGCAGCATCGATTCTATGTTCTGACTTTGTATCTGCGGACGCCGTATCTTTGTGCATGATCCTGCGCGGCTCCTTCATTGTTTCCGCAGAAGTTTCCGCAGCATCGGTATCAGATATACCGGCCGGTGCACCGGCTGCAGCATCCGCAGTCTGTTCTTCCATTATCTGCCGCTTTGACATATCCGTACTGTCCTGCACGAACTCACTCACGCTTCGAAACAGAACATTCGTCAGATTCCCCGTCTGTGCAAACGGTATCAAAAAACGCAGAATGACGATCAGCCAGATATAATACTGCCATCTCCTGCTCAGTCTGTTTCTCAAAAGACGTGTCGCGATATAAACAACCGCAAATAGAAAGGTCCCGGAAAAAGAAAGCGACAGCAGAACTATCATAAATTCAGCCATTATAATCCGCTCCTTTCATTTTCGCCTGCCAGTACTGTTCGATCTCCTGCAGTTCATCCGAAGAAATAATATCCTGCTGCAGCAGCGTTGCGACCAGTCCTTTTACATTCCCGGCATAGATTCTGTCCACAAAATGATGCGTCTGCATCGCCTGATATTCCGCTTCCGAAACAAGCGCCAGATATTCATTGCGCCTGCCGATCTTATTGGTTTTTAAGAATTTTTTCTCCACGAGGCGGGACAGCAATGTTAACACCGTGTTCTTTTTCCAGCCGGCCTCTTTCTTCTCAAGTTCCTCCATAATATAAGAATACAGCGCGCATCCGCCGTTGTCCCATATGATCTTCATTAAAACCGCTTCCGATTCCGAAATCTGCTGCATCATATCAATACCATGCCTTTCTCTCCATACTGCTTTTTTCATGCCGTGTATCAATTTTTATATTAACACCCTGTAGGCATACTTTATATTAACATTGTGTAGGCCATATGTCAATGTTTTTTTGACGCCACTGCAGAGGAACGAATGGACCGGTTTCCACACTGCTTCCAAAGCAGTTTCTCATCACATAAAAAATAGTAGAATTTTTCTCTCCCATACAAGCTGATTTTAGGTCGGCTGAGGAATTAAAAACGCCGGTAAGCCGCATAAACACTATGCTTTTGCACGTTCTCGGCGTTCTTTTTATTTCCTGTTTTTACAGTGCTTTATGGGCGAATGGTGACCAAATCCCACGCGGGGATATAAGGGGCTATAAAAAGCAGTAAAGAGATATACCCGTTAAAGTTCTAAATCGCTGCTTTTTTTCTTTGCCTTGCCCTTTGTTTTTTTCGGCTCGGCTTTCTCGGTTTTCCCTACTACGTCATGGTATGCGTCAAGGACTTCTTTTTTCCGTTCAGGCTGCGCGTCCACATAACGCGCTGTAACGGCTTCAAAATTCATGGATAACCCAAGCGAAACACCGATATCCGCAAGCGTATAAATCTTCAAGCAGCTTTCCAAACTGTGAAGATACCCACGCCGCAGAGATAGGCGCACCGGAACGTATGCCAACTGGAAAGGGAACTTTTTCAAAAAAGTTTCTGAAAAAACAAAATACACCTGTCTGCAAATGGCACAGACAAGCGTATGGGAATTATAAAAAGTGTTCAGATGATTTGTGTGTTCATACTCATAGGCAGGGTATTCCCCGGCGGTGGTCGGGGTTTTTTGATGTGTCAATGACCGTCGGATTTTGTCGAAATAGTATGTGCTTCATGGCGGCTACCTCCTTTAGCCGTCGTACGGCAGATTAAAAATTGGGTAGTGAGTAAGCTTTCATTACAACTCTGCTTTATTGAAAAATACAGAACCAGCCAAAAGTAAAATAAACATTATAAATATCGAAATAATGATTGTACTTGTATAATCATAAGCAGAAAGTGCTTGTTCATAAAGCAAAGGAATTTGTATTATCGGAGAAAATCGCAGCAAGCTATTGTTAGGCTGTTGCATAGAAAAATAAGCCTTATTAGTGAACACTACTCCTATAATGGAACACACAGCTGAAATACCCATTGCCATAGTTGATTTTCTTGTTATTATCGCAAAGAAGAAGAAAATCGCAGCAATTACCCAAAATAATGGCAAGGAAAGAAACAGACTCTTTACAGCGTACATAAATAGACAAGGTAAGGTAATATCTGTTCCCAGTGCCAAAAAAGAAATCATCGCAGAAACAGATATGTATGTAATTATGATAATGGTACAGCCAAAGATATAGCGGCAATATTTTGCCAATAAAATTTGCAGTCGTCTATTTCCATAAGTGATTGCATAAATGACAGTACGGTTGGTGAAATCATCAGTGCAGGAAAATCCGACATAGATAGCACACGCCAAAATTAAAGTCATGCTATCTTTTCCTAAATTTAATACCGTGTTTTCAGCACTGGAATATACCTCCGTAAAAATTGAAATGCCTGCACAACAAATCAAAATGAATGAAATTATCCATACCGAAATATCTTTTTTGAATTTATACAATTCTGCTTTCATTAAGTACATCATTATTGTTGACCCTCTATTACTTTCTCGTAATATTGCTCTAAACTATCTGCGGATTTGGAAATGTCGGACGAAGATATTTCTTTGAGCAGTTTTCCATTATGTAAAAAACCGTAGTCCGTTGCAATATGTTCTAACTCATTCAAAATATGACTTGATATAATGATTGAGATATTATTTTCTGCGTTAAGTTTTAGAAGCAGTTTCCTAAATGCAATAATTCCCATTGGGTCAAGCCCGTTGGCGGGTTCGTCCAGTATTAGGAGTTTAGGATCGTGAAGTAATGCGGCAGCAAGGGATAACCGCTGCTTCATGCCTAAAGATAAATGTTTTGCCTTTTTTTGCTTTTGACCATATAATCCCACTAATTCTAAGGTCTGATTTGCATAGTCAATATCTTTCTTTCCACAATATTGTAATTGGCTGATATATATGTTTTCTAAAACAGACAAATCAGGATATAGGGCAGGCGCTTCCAGCATAAATCCGATATTTCTACGTTCCTTTATAATCTCTGCTTCTGTATTGGCATCAGCTAATGCTATTGAACCGGAAGTTTGTCTTGATAGTCCCGCCAAAATGCGAAATAATGTTGTCTTTCCCGCACCATTTTCACCGATAAGCCCGTAAATACTTCCCGCCGGCACTGATAAAGACACTTGCTGTAAAGCTATGGTGTTCCCATATTTTTTGCAAAGGTTATTTACTTTTAAGATATATTTTCCCATGTATAAGCGTTCCTTTATTTAATAAAATATACAAAAAAGCAGAGCTAATAACTATGAATAAATTACTCATGCGTTATCGGCTCTGCGTCTGTGCGTCTGGCTCTTTGATAACAAATATTTGATATCCTTTTGCTTCAATTAAACTTTCCTGTTTGCATTTAGGACAAAATAGGGGAAAATTTATAAGGACGGTATCTTTGCGGATTTTAGTCCTTGTTTTACTTCCGCAGAAAGGACATAAAATCCAGTCTACTTCACCCATGCGAAAATCATTCTCCTTTGCCAGTTTTTGAAAATTGCTGTTTTTGTCCCCTTTTTTTCCTATATTCCTTGATAGCCTTGTTTCTAAGCGGTATTCCAACACCAATTAAAAGTCCCACGATTATAACTGTAAAATCCATGTTCTCACCTCACACTTCTTTGTTTTTCAATATCTTAATAGATACCAATATAGATATAACATACATTACAATAACAAAAATAACAGATGATAACATCAGCAGGACAGGGGAATTGATAACCGTAAAAAGCAGCTTACTTTCACCAACAGGAATTTTGGTAATGGGCAGCAAAGTGATCAAAAAACCTGCAATCGGGATATATAAAAACCCCCTGCCTTTGATAGAACCAAGTTTATAATATCCGGGCAGTTGAAAAACCGTATAAAGAGCAAAAAGGAATATTCCTATGGAAGCAACGTTCATACATTCGAATATGCTAATGGTTTCTCCCAAAATGGTTAAGAGGATTGGGTGTGCAACCAAAGAAAATATCAGTGCAGCGAAACCCATGATAATCATAAAAAGATACCGCCCAATAACCATATCACTTTTTCGGATTGGTAAAATACCGTAAAGCCGTTCCATAGAGTTCTTTTCTGTAATAGAAAATGTATATCCCGTTGTCTTAGCAATAAGGCACATTGCAAATGAAATTCCTGTCAGTAAAGAACGATTGACAGCAACAAATGGTAGTGTAAAATAGTTTGTGTCTTTGGAAAAAAATACCTCTTTTTTGGTAAGAATCAAGATATGACAATTCTTATC
>ERZ808028.74-NODE-74-length-109968-cov-11.887079_pt1 | contig 109968 bp, 95 predicted proteins | sample MGYA00380184_ERZ808028 | MGnify/ENA primary metagenome ERZ808028 (study PRJEB31490, sample SAMN06133397) | mouse gut metagenome | isolation source: J8_1 | host: mice | place: China: Chengdu | collected 2015-05 ... | reverse complement strand
GGCAGGGTAGCCAAGTCCGGCAGGGATAAACGCTGAAGGCATCTAAGCGTGAAGCCCCCCTCAAGATGAGATATCCCCCACACAAGTGGATAAGACCCCTTGAAGACGACAAGGTAGATAGGGTATAGGTGTAAGTGCAGCAATGCATTGAGCTGAATACTACTAATCGGTCGAAGGCTTATCCTGAGAGGTATGGGAAGAAGATGTTGGAAGAGAATGGATGAATGATAAGATGATAATTAAGAGATAAATTTTTGTGTTCGGTTTTGAGGGAATAATACACAGTAACCTCATGATATTAAGATGGCGAAGTAGCTCAGTTGGCTAGAGCACACGGTTCATACCCGTGGTGTCGAGGGTTCGAATCCCCCCTTCGCTATTTTTTATATATAAAAATATAAGTCATGACGATATGGGTATTTTACGATTTGATTTTGAAAAATTTATTGACTTTATTCTGTAAAAGTGTTAAAATTTTATAGTATTCAATTAGAACTATGAGCTGACTTGTTCTGCAAATCATTCCATTTGATGCAGACAAGTCAGTTTTTTTAGGCGTATGTAGAGTACATAAATATTTTTAATGGAGGTTTTCAGTATGAACAACGGAACAGTAAAGTGGTTTAATGCTCAAAAGGGCTATGGATTCATTACAAATGAAAGTACAGGAGAAGATGTATTTGTACACTTTTCAGCAATTATGTCTGAGGGATACAAGACTCTTGAAGAAGGACAGAAGGTTACTTTCGACATTGAGCAGGACCCTAAGAATAGCTCTAAGCTCAGAGCAGCAAACGTTGTACTCGCATGATATACGAGTACGCTGCCAAAAGACATAAGACCCCTCTGACAGATTAGTCCGTCAGAGGGGTTCTTATCATATTAGAGTAATTTATTGATTCTAGCCATTGCCTCGATTGTATTTTCACGATTGCCAAATGAGGTGAGGCGGAAAAATTTCTGACCGTTTTTGCCAAAACCTGCCCCCGGTGTACCGACAACTTGTGCTTTGGTCAACAATTCATCAAAGAACTCCCAAGAATCCATGTCATTTGGGCATTTAAACCATATGTAGGGGGAATTGACACCACCAAAACAGTGAATGCCTTTCTGGGATAGTCCGTCAGCGATAATTCTTACATTTTCTTGATAATATTTTATATTCTCGCGGCACTGCGCCATGCCCTTTTCAGAGAAAACGGCTGCTGCACCTTTTTGAACGATATAGGACACACCGTTAAACTTTGTGCTCTGGCGGCGGTTCCACATAGCGTTTAAGGACATCTCCACGCCAGTAGAGGAGGTAAATTTTAAATCTTTGGGCACGATCGTGTATCCGCAGCGTGTACCGGTGAAGCCCGCTGTCTTGGAGAGGGAGCAAAATTCAATCGCACATTTTCTGGAACCCTCAATCGCATAGATGCTTCTGGGAAGCGTGGAATCCGTTATAAAACATTCATAGGCGGCGTCGAATAAAATGAGTGCTTCATTCTCAAGCGCGTAATCCACCCATTCTTTTAATTGTTCTTTGTTGTAGGCTGCCCCTGTGGGATTGTTTGGCGAGCAGATGTAGATAATATCCGCATGGATACTGTGGTCGGGCATCGGCAGAAAGTGATTTGTCTCATCTGCATTGATATAGATAATGTTTCGGCCATTCATGAGATTGGTATCAACATAGACTGGGTATACCGGGTCAGGAATCAGGATTACATTGTCTTGAGCAAAGAGGTCTGTGATGTTTCCAGTATCACTTTTGGCGCCATCGGAGACAAAGACTTCATCGGCTGTAATTGAAACATTGTTTTGGCGATAATAGTCAACAACCGCATTGCGAAGAAATTCATATCCCTGCGCTGGACCGTAGCCCTTGAAGGTTTCTGCGCTGGCTAGTGCAGAAACGCCTTCGTGAAGCTGTTCAATCACCGTAGAGCCAATGGGCAGTGTCACATCGCCAATACCGAGACGAATAACTTTTTTGTCGGGATTGGCAGCGATATAATTGTTAACGCGATGTGCAATTTCTGAAAAAAGATAACTTTCTTTTAAATTCAAGTAATTCTCATTTAATTTTGGCATAATATGATCCTCCTTTATAGTTGTTCTTATTAGGAACACTATAGTAATCATAACGGCATTCTGTATATTTGTCAATTGGAAATATTGAAAATATGAATTGATTATGTTAAGTTTATGTGTAGGAAGCACGAACAAATCAAAGTTTTGGAGAATATTGATGACAGGGCTTGCTTTTGCGGCATGGTTCGTATATTATAATGAGGGTTTTCTGATTTATACGACAGGATATTAGCTGGCTGGAAAACAGGTGGAAAGGCATGGTGTGGCAGTATTTTCGGTAAGATGCCGTAAATTTCAGGGAATCAGTATTTTATGGAAGAAACAGCCGTCTTATTTATGAAATGTATTTGAGGCTGTTGTGGTATTGACAGTGTCTTGAATGGGTACGATGATATTAGGCGGACTTTCAGCGCTGAAACGGCTTGTCAGAAAGGAGTAAGGGGATGGGTGAGTTTGAGAAGGAATTGTTTGAAAATGAATTATTTGAAAAAGAAATAAAAGATGCAAAGAGAGTGGTTTCAGAATTTTTGGCGCAGGCAAAGCTCAAAAAGGGAGAATTGGTAGTAATCGGCTGTTCGACAAGTGAGATTGCTTCGCAGCAGATTGGTTCTTACTCGAATGAGGCACTCGGGGAGGCGGTGTTTGTGGCGATGTACGAGGAACTGAGACGGGCTGGACTTGCTGTTGCCACGCAGTGCTGTGAACATCTAAACAGGGCGCTGATTCTGCCAGAAGCAGATGCAGCGCGGTTTGGATATGATATTGTCAACGTAGTGCCAAAGCCAAAGGCGGGAGGTTCTTTTTCGACTGCTGCATGGAAGCATATGGAGGCGCCTGTAGCCGTCGAGCATATTCAGGCACATGCGGGTATTGATATTGGAGACACGCTGATTGGCATGCATCTAAAGCCGGTCGCAGTGCCTGTGAGGATTGAACATCCAGCCATAGGCGGTGCGCATATCGTATGTGCTAGGACAAGACCAAAGTACATTGGAGGAGAGAGAGCACACTATAATGACGAGTTAGAATAAACTTTGGATAAACTTATGAAAATGTCTTTTCTAAAGTGGTGATTGTGTGTTATAATCGGTATGTCTATTATAGGACTTGAAAGGATAAAATGAAATTGAGCCGTAGATGGGAAACAAGAGACCGGAGTGTAAAAAAAAAGAGTTTTATTGAAATATTAGTTCCAGTGCTCACACTGCTGACGATTGCAAACTGCGCTGTTATACTTGTGCTGGTGATGAATATTGGGAGAAAGGTGAACCGGCTAGAGCAACAGGTTTTGCTGATTCAGAACGAGACGAAGAATGCTTTGGTGACGGAACAGGAGGTCGTATTAGCTGATATTTCTGATCTTGATGGCAACGCTGTAGATGCAGAAGAAGCGGCGGACATTGCAGCGGTAGAGGTGCAGGAGAACACGCATAAATGGGATGGAAAAGGGGACAGCAGCAATGGAATCAGGCGGGTCTACCTGACATTTGATGATGGTCCTAGCGCAAATACAGACAGGATCCTTGATATTTTGGCGCAGTATGGTGTGAAAGCAACTTTCTTTGTGGTTGGCAAGGAGGGATATACGGACCAGTACCGGCGTATTGTAGAGGACGGGCATACGCTGGCGATGCACTCTTACAGCCACCGTTATAATGAGGTTTATGCATCGCTGGATTCATACAAGGCAGATCTGACAAAGCTGCATGATTATCTGTATGAGCTTACAGGTGAGGACTGCCGGTTTGTGAGATTTCCGGGCGGCAGCAGCAATACGGTGAGTAAAGTTAGCATGTGGGATTTGATTGATTACCTCGAGAGTGAGGATATGGTATATTTTGACTGGAATGTGTCAAGCGGAGATTCCACAGGTGGTAAAAAAAGTGTGGACCAGCTCACGAACAATGTACTTGAGAATATCGGAAAGTACAATAATGCCGTTGTGCTTTTTCATGACGCAGCAGGAAAGACAACTACAGTGGACGCGCTGGCAGGGATTATAGAGAAGATACTTGAGTCTGACAATACAGTGCTTTTGCCGATTTCTGAGGATACGGTGAAGGTGCAGCATTTACATCAATAACAATATAATACTAAACTAAATAAAATTGGAGGATAATGAACGATGGGTTTTTTTCAGGATTTGAAGCAGGATTTGTCACAGACAGTAAACGGGTTAGAGCCTGAAGATGCGGTAGCTGAACTCAATCTTGAGGAGGCGGAGGCAGCAGCTTCACAAGATTTGTTTGGCACATCAAGGGAGGATGATCTGGCAAAACTGGATGCCATGCTTGAACAGGAGGTGGCAGCGTATGGTGATGTGTCAGTGAAACCTGTTAGCTTGCAGGAGAATCCGGTGCACAGGGATAACAATGACAGGATGGCAGAACAGTTGAAAACTAATGTGGTGGAAATACCTGTAGCAGAAGAAAATAGTAAAAGAGAGGCAGATGAGGAGATGGAACAGTTATTGAACGAGGTAGAACAGAATATACAGGAACCGGCGTATATGGATGTGGCACCGGCGGCAGAGGCGCGGGATAATACAGCCGCAAGCGCCGCTGCTTCGACTGATACAGCAGTGATCACAGCAGGAATGAACATTACAGGTGATGCGACAAGCACTGGCAACATGGATTTGATCGGCAGTATCACAGGTAATATAGAGATTCTGGGCAAACTCAATGTCACAGGAAGCATTACAGGTAATTCTTCGGCGGCGGAGATTTATGCAGAGTCCGCGCAGATTAACGGTGAGATCAAGAGTAAGGGCAGTGTCAAGATTGGCCAGAGCTCTGTGGTAATCGGCAATATCTTTGCGACGAGTGCAGTGATTGCGGGTGCGGTCAAGGGAGATATTGATGTGCATGGTCCTGTCATCTTGGATACGTCTGCTATTGTGATGGGCAATATCAAATCAAAGTCTGTGCAGATTAACAACGGTGCAGTGATCGAGGGTATGTGTTCACAGTGCTATGCAGAGCTCAGTCCTACCGCGTTCTTTAATGATGTGAAGAAGAACAGAAAACAGCAGTCGTAGAGTAGGGGTTCATATGAAGAGAGTATTATTAAAACTGAGTGGTGAGGCGCTTGCAGGAGAAAAGAAAACAGGGTTTGATGAACCAACTGTCACAGCGGTGGCGCATCAGGTAAAAGAAATCGTAGACAGTGGTGTTCAGGCAGGAATTGTGATTGGCGGCGGCAACTTCTGGCGGGGCAGAACCAGCGAGACGATTGACCGAACAAAAGCAGACCAGATTGGAATGCTTGCGACGGTGATGAACTGCATTTATGTATCTGAGATTTTTCGGTCGATCGGCATGGAGACCGAAATCTATACGCCGTTTCAGTGTGCTGCGTTTACAGAGCTTTTCTCGAAGGACAAGGCACTCGCGGCGCTCAAGGCAGGAAAGGTAGTATTTTTTGCGGGCGGTATCGGGCATCCGTACTTTTCGACAGACATGGGGACTGTTCTCAGGGCGGTTGAGATTGAGGCGGATATGATTTTGTCTGCGCGGGCGGTAGATGGCGTGTATGACGCGGACCCCAAACTTCACAAAGATGCAAAGAAGTATGATACGATTCCCATCAAGGAAGTGGTGGAGCAACAGCTCGGCGTGATGGACCTTGCTGCGGCTGTGCTCTGCATGGAAAATAAGATGCCCATGACCATCTTTGGCTTGAATGAGGAGAACAGTATCATCAATACAGTAAAGGGAAAATCAAATGGCACTGTCATTACAGTCTGATGTATCATAGACAGGATACGGTGGCTTTCGATTTAGAAGGTATTTAAGAATAAAAATCAGGAGGACATAACAATGGACGCAAGAGTAAAAACATACGATGATAAAATGCAGAAGGCACTTGATTTTCTATTATCGGATTATCAGACAATTCGTGCAGGCCGTGCAAACCCCCATGTGCTTGACAAGTTAAAGGTTGACTATTATGGAACGCCGACACCGATTCAGCAGGTTGGAAACATTACAGTGCCAGAGGCTAGAATGATTCAGATTGCACCGTGGGAGAAGAGCTTGATCAAGGAAATCGAGAAGGCGATCATGGCATCTGATATCGGCATCACGCCAAACAATGATGGCACAGTGATTCGTCTGGTATTTCCAGAGCTGACGGAGGAGCGCAGAAAAGAGCTTGTGAAGGATATCAAGAAAAAGGGCGAGGAGTGCAAAGTAGCAGTCCGCAACATCAGAAGAGATGCGAACGACTCATTTAAGAAGCTTGCAAAGTCTGAGGTGTCTGAGGACGAAATCAAGGATTTGGAAGATGCAGTTCAGAAACTGACAGACAAGTATATCAAAGATGTTGACAAGGCGATCGAGGAGAAATCAAAAGAGGTGCTTACAGTATAAATGAACGGTAGGGGGGCGTGCATAAGGGATGTAGTGCCCTCCTCTTTTATGCACACGGGTAAAGGAACCTTGTAGCGAAAAGAAGAAAGGAAGTGTGTTATGAATATACCAAATCATGTGGCGATTATTCTTGATGGAAACGGGCGGTGGGCGAAAGCAAAAGGACTTCCGCGCACTGCTGGCCATGTGCAGGGGGCAAAGACGGTCGAACAGATATGTGAGGACGCCTACAATATGGGCATCAAGTATCTTACGATCTATGCATTCTCGACAGAGAACTGGACGCGGCCGGACAGCGAAGTGGCAACGCTGATGAATCTGCTTCGAAATTATATGAAAAACAGCATCAAGCGGGCACAGAAAAATAATATGTGCGTGCGGGTGATCGGCGATAAGACAAAACTTGCGGACGATTTACAGTTAAGCATCGCCAAGTTAGAGCAGGAGACGCGGAATAATACGGGGCTTCATTTTCAGATTGCCATTAATTATGGGGGGCGTGATGAGATGCGCAGGGCTGTCACGAAGCTGGCAGAACAGGTGGCGGCAGGAACATTGAAGCCAGAGGAGATTGATGAGGAATTGATTGCTGCAAAGCTCGACACAGCAGGGCTTCCAGACCCAGATCTGCTGATTCGTACTTCGGGAGAGCAGCGGATCTCAAACTTTCTGCTGTGGCAGACTTCCTATGCAGAGCTTTATTTTACATCGGTGCTGTGGCCTGATTTCGATAAAAATGAGCTTGCCAAGGCGGTGGAGGCGTATCAAAAGAGAGACCGCAGGTATGGGCTTGTGAAGGAGGAGTCGTAGATGGCGTCAAACATTCTGGGAAAAATAAGCAAAGAGAGGACGATTAGTGCAGTTATCCTTGTGATTGCGGCGTTCGCGTCGATTCTGCCGGGAGGTATCATACTGGCAGTTGTGCTGTATGGGATTTCTATGGTTGGATTTCTCGAGCTGACAAAAGCATGCGGAGTCAGAGAGGGCCAGAAACCAAATACGCTTGAGATAGTGGGGCTTGCAGCCATTACCTGTTACTATCTGGTTACTTATATCGTGCAAGATGCCTCGTATGCGGTAATGGTTATTTTACTGGCAATGATCGCGATGATGTCTGTGTATGTGTTTGGCTTTCCTAAGTATCATGCAAATCAGGTGATGGACGCGTACTTTGCGCTCATCTACGCGCCGGTCATGTTGTCCTTTGTGCTGCTGACAAGGCAGCTTGACGATGGGATTTATCTGGTATGGATGATTTTTATTAGCTCGTGGATTTCGGATACGTTTGCTTATCTTGCGGGCGTGATGCTTGGCAGGCACAAGCTTGCGCCGGTATTAAGTCCTAAGAAGTCTGTTGAGGGCTCTGTGGGCGGCATAGTGGGTGCAGCGCTGTTTGGCGCGCTGTTTGGCGCATATTTGGACAGCACGCTTGGACAGGAGCAGTATGTGATGATATTGGCGGTGGTCGGCGGCGTTGGCTCTGTCATATCGCAGGTAGGGGATTTGGCGGCGTCCGCAATCAAGCGCAATCATGAGATTAAGGATTACGGAAATCTGATACCGGGGCATGGCGGCATTATGGACCGATTTGACAGCGTGATTTTTACCGCGCCGATCACATACTTTTTAATTACACTTCTGATGAATGGGCATGGATGAACGATTTTGGGAATATAATAAGGAGGAGAACTTCGTGAAAAAAATAGCAATACTGGGTTCTACAGGCTCGATTGGCACACAGACACTTGAGCTTGTGCGTGACAATCCTGAGTTGCAGGTGGTGGGGCTGGCAGCAGGGACTAATATTGAGCTGCTGGAAAGACAGGTAAGAGAATTTCAGCCGAAACTGGTTTCGTTGCAGCGCGAGGCGGACTGTAAGGAGTTAAAAATAAGACTGGCAGATCTGGAGGTACAGATTGTGCCGGGCATGGAGGGGCTGCTGGCGATCGCAGAGATGGAGGAGGCACAGCTGCTGGTGACTGCGATTGTCGGAATGATCGGCATTCTGCCGACGATCGCTGCGATCAAAAAAGGCAAAGATATTGCGCTGGCAAATAAGGAGACGCTGGTCACAGCCGGCCATATCATTATGCCGCTTGCGGCCGAAATGGGCGTGTCGATTCTGCCGGTTGACAGCGAGCACAGTGCGATTTTCCAGTCGATGCAGGGGGAGAAGAAAGACCGCATCAGCAAATTGCTGATCACGGCATCGGGAGGGCCTTTCCGTGGACGGACGAGACAGCAGTTAGAACAGGTACAGCTTGAGGACGCGTTAAAGCATCCGAATTGGTCTATGGGACACAAGATTACTATTGATTCGGCGACACTTGTCAATAAAGGGCTTGAGGTCATGGAAGCGAAATGGCTGTTTGGCGTTCGCTTGGACCAGATTCAGGTGGTAGTGCATCCGCAGAGCATCATTCACTCGATGGTGGAATATGTAGATGGCGGAATCATTGCACAGCTTGGAACGCCGGATATGAAGCTGCCGATACAGTATGCGCTGTTTTACCCGGACAGGCGGCCGATGGCTGGAAAACGGGTGGATTTCTATGAGCTTGGAAGCATTACTTTTGAGAAGCCGGATATGGAGACATTTACCGGGCTAAAACTGGCGATGCAGGCGGCGTCGGAGGGCGGAAGTATGCCGACGGTATTCAATGCGGCAAATGAGCGGGCAGTCAGCCTGTTTCTCAACAGAAAGCTTCGCTTTTTGCAGATTCCTGAGATGATCGAGCTGTGTATGAGGGCGCATCACAGAATAGAAAATCCTAGTGTAGAGGAGATTTTGCGGACAGAGCAGGAGACATATGAGTTGATTCGGAGGAGGACAGAATAGGGAATGGTTGTCACAATTATTGTATTTGTGCTGATTTTTGGCGTGGTAGTGATCGCGCATGAGCTGGGACACTTTTTGATTGCAAAATTGAATGGTATCAAGGTACTACAGTTTTCGATCGGCATGGGACCGGATATTATCAAGTTTACAAAGGGTGAGACGAAATATGTGCTCAAGCTGCTGCCGATTGGCGGCGCATGTATGTTCGAGGGCGAAGATGGGATTTACTCGACAGCGCCTGAGGGTGAGGAGAAGGAGGAGCAGAAGCCAGAGGGCGCCTTTCATGAGGCAAATGTCTGGTCAAGAATTGCAACTGTCTTTGCAGGACCTTTTTTTAATATTATTCTCGCGTTTTTGCTGTCGTTGATCGTTGTTGGTTTCTCGGGCGAGGTGATACCGACAATCAATTCTCTGACAGAGGGATATCCGGCGCTGGAGGCAGGGCTGCAAGAGGGAGACATCATCACAAAGATTGACGGAGAGCGTATTTATTTACAGGGGGAAGTGACTTTTGCATCTGCATTGAGCGGCGGTGAGCCGATGGAGATTGAGTATAAGCGGGACGGCGCAAAATATACGACGGTCGTCACACCTAAGTTTCACGAGCAGGACAATCGGTATTATATCGGCTTTACGATTGGAGAGACCATCAAATGCAAGGGGCTGGATTTGATCAAATATAGTGCCTACGAGGTGCGCTACTGGTTCAAAACGACGATCAAGAGTCTGCTGATGCTGGTGCAGGGGAAACTTTCAGCAAATGATCTGTCTGGACCGGTCGGCATAGCGGCGACAATTGATGAGACGATTGAGGTGACAAAGCCATATGGACTGCCGACGGTCGTGCTCACGATGATTAACTTTGCAGTGCTGCTCAGCGTGAACCTTGGCATTATGAATCTGCTGCCATTACCGGCACTGGACGGCGGAAGGCTTTTGTTTCTGCTCGTGGAGGTAGTCCGCGGCAAGCCAGTGTCACCCGACAAGGAAGGCTTGGTGCATTTTGTCGGGTTTGTGGCGCTGATGGTGCTGATGGTCTTTGTACTGTACAACGATATTGCGAGGATTTTTATGCATTAAAAACAGTATTTTCCCAAGCGATGTCCGAAATCTGTGTATCGGAAAGGGAAATGCAAATTCGATTAGGAGAAAATTATGTATCGGGATAAAACAAAAGTAATACACATTGGGGACAGGGTGATCGGCGGCGGAAATCCGATTCTGATTCAGTCTATGACCAACACGAAAACGAACGATGTGGCGGCAACGGTGGCACAGATTCGGCGTCTTGCCAAAGCAGGCTGCGATATTGTCCGGTGTACGGTGCCGGATTTGGAGTCAGCCAAGGCGATTGCACAGATTAAGGCACAGTTGGCGGACATTTCTATTCCGCTGGTGGCGGACATTCATTTTGATTATAAGATGGCGGTTGCGGCGATCGAGTACGGCGCTGACAAAATCCGTATCAATCCCGGAAATATTGGGAGTAAGGAGAAGGTTGCGGAGGTTGTGCGGGCGGCAAGAGAGCGGTCCGTACCGATTCGTGTCGGTGTAAACAGCGGGTCGCTCGAAAAGGAATTGATCGAGCGGTATCACGGCGTCACGGCGGAGGGCATTGTGGAGAGTGCACTGGACAAAGTGCATATCATTGAAGATTTGGACTACGACAATCTGGTGATCAGTATCAAATCCTCAGATGTCATGATGTGCGTGAAGGCGCATGAGCTGCTTGCGGACAAGACGCAGTATCCGCTGCATGTAGGCATCACGGAGGCTGGCACGGTGACAAGCGGAAACATCAAGTCGGCAGCTGGGCTTGGCATCATACTTTATCAGGGAATTGGCGATACAATCCGCGTGTCTCTGACGGGGGACCCTGTCGAGGAGATTAAATCAGCAAAGCTGATTCTGCGCACACTGGGGCTGCGGACAGGCGGCATTGAGGTGGTATCCTGCCCGACGTGCGGCAGAACCAACATTGATTTGATTGGACTGGCAAATCAGGTGGAGACAATGGTGCAGGACTATGCTCTTGATATCAAGGTGGCTGTGATGGGCTGCGCAGTCAACGGTCCCGGCGAGGCAAAGGAGGCTGATCTTGGCATTGCGGGAGGTATTGGAGAGGGACTGTTAATCAAAAAGGGAGAGATTGTCAAAAAAGTGCCAGAAGGTGCGCTTTTAGATACATTGAAGTATGAACTAGACCATTGGAAATAGGTTGAGGTGAGAGATGGAAAAGAGATTTTTCGAGGCATTTCCAAATCTTGAATTAGGCGGTGTGCAGAAGGATTTATTTGAGCAGACGATGGTGGAGCGAATCACCGCGACAAAACGAAAAGATTTCTTGCGCGTATTTTTTAGAAGTGAGCGGTTAATACAAAAAGAGCTTGTATATGCGGTGGAGCGTGAAATTAAGAAACAATTTTTTCCGCGGGAGGAGCTTCAGGTAAAACTATATGAGCGCTTTGTCCTTTCTGGGCAGTACAATCCCCAGAAGCTGATGGAGTTGTACCGTGACAGCATTCTGATGGAAATCAAGGAATGCGACCATATACTCTACACGATATTCCGTCAGGCAGACATTCAGTTTCCAGAGGAGGCTGTCATGGAGATCGTTCTCGAGGACAGTGTGATTGCAAAGTCCAAGGAGGACGAGCTGATTGGCATTCTGGACAAGGTGTTGAATGAGCGCTGTGGATTTCAGGTGAAGTTTCAGACAGCTTACAAGGAAGCGCAGGCAAGCAAATATAAGGAGGAGGACGCTCTTCGCATCAGAAGAATTGTGGAGGTAATCAGCAGCCGCTTTGACGGTAATGCAGAGACTTTTTCTGGAGAGCCAAAGGCAGCGTCTGCCAAAGAAAAAGAGGCGTCGGGCACAGCGCCTGCGGCAGAGAAGCCAAAGACCGCTGCCGCAGCCAAACAGAAGTCCCCGGCAGCTTCCGGTGCAGAGCGGAAATCCTATGGCAGCTTCGAAAAGGGCGCAGACAGGAGTATGCAGCGCCGGGCGTTAAAGCGTTCGGACAATCCCAATATTATTTTTGGCCGTGATTTTGAGGAGGAGAGCATCAACATCGAGGAAATCTGGGGCGAGATGGGCGAGGTGGTGATACGGGGCAAAGTGCGCGCACTGGAAACCCGCGAAATCCGAAATGAGCGAACGATTGTAAGTTTTGAGATCACAGATTTTACTGATACGATCAAGGTTAAAATGTTTATACATAATGACCAGCTTGCAGAACTCACGGCAGACTTAAAGACAGGGGCATTTTTGAAAATAAAAGGCGTCACAGTAAATGACACCTTCGACAGAGAACTGACGATCGGGTCTGTTGTCGGTGTCATGAAAATCCCTGATTTTACGACGGCACGAATGGACAATAGCGCGAGAAAGCGCGTAGAGCTGCACTGCCATACCAAGATGAGTGACATGGACGGCGTCTCAGATGTCAAGGACATTATCAAGCGTGCAAAAAAGTGGGGGCACAGGGCGCTTGCCATCACAGACCACGGCTGTGTGCAGGCTTTTCCAGATGCAAACCATGCCCTAGACCATGGAGATGACTTTAAGGTGATCTACGGCGTGGAGGGCTATCTGGTCGATGACCTCAAGGAGATTGTGACCGGTGACAAAGGGCAGCGGCTTGACGGTACGTTTGTGGTATTTGATATCGAGACCACCGGATTTTCGCCAGTTGCAAACCGCATTATAGAGATTGGCGCCGTGAAGGTGGACAAGGGACAAGTTGTAGACCGCTTTTCTGTTTTTGTCAACCCTGAAGTGCCGATTCCGTTTGAAATCGAGAAATTGACCGGCATCAATGACAGCATGGTGATGGAGGCAGAGACCATCGAGACGATTCTGCCTCAGTTTCTGGACTTTGTGGGAGATGCGGTGCTCGTGGCACACAACGCAAACTTTGATGTGAGCTTTATCAAGGAAAATGCAAAGAGGCAGCAGCTTCCTGTAGATTTCACCTATGTAGATACGGTCGGCATTGCACGAATGCTGCTGACGGGGCAGGCAAAATATACGCTGGATGCGGTTGCAAAAACGTTAAAGATTTCACTGGAAAACCACCACCGGGCAGTTGACGACGCGGAGTGTACCGCGGAGATTTTTATGAAATTCATCGAGATGCTGGCAAAGGAGGAGGTCTACACACTTGCAGAGATGAATGAGATGGGGAAATCCAGCGTTGATGCAGTCAGAAAACTCCATTCATTTCATATTATTATACTGGCAAAAAACCAGACAGGGCGCATTAATTTGTACAAACTGGTATCAGAGTCGCATCTTACGTATTTTTATAAAAGGCCCTTGATTCCAAAGAGCCTTATCATGAAGTACCGGGAAGGACTAATCCTAGGAAGCGCCTGCGAGGCGGGAGAGCTGTTCCGCGCGATGCTGGACGGGCAGAGCGACGAGCAGATTGCCGGTATTGTATCATTTTATGACTATCTTGAAATCCAGCCGATCGGCAACAACCGGTTTATGCTAGAGTCGGACAGACACCGGGAAATCAATTCGGAGGATGATCTGATCGCGCTGAACAAACGGGTGGTCAAGCTGGGAGAGCAGTTTCAAAAACCTGTGGTTGCCACCTGCGATGTGCATTTTCTGGACCCGGAGGACGAAGTGTACAGGCGTATTATTATGACGGGGAAAGGCTTTAAAGATGCAGATGATCAGGCGCCGCTATACCTTCGCACGACGGAGGAGATGCTGGACGAGTTTTCGTATTATCTGGGCAGCGAGAAAGCGGAGGAGATTGTCATCACCAACACGAACATGATTGCAGATATGTGTGACAGAATCGCGCCAGTGCGCCCGGATAAATGCCCGCCGGTCATTGAGAACAGTGACCAGCAGCTCACAGAGATCTGCTACAGGAAAGCGCACGAAATGTATGGTGACGAGCTTCCTGATATCGTGGAGGCAAGGCTCAAACGTGAGCTGAACTCGATCATCAGCAACGGATTTGCCGTGATGTATATCATTGCGCAGAAGCTTGTGTGGAAGTCGGTGGAGGACGGTTATCTGGTGGGCTCGCGCGGGTCTGTCGGTTCGTCCTTTGTGGCGACGATGGCGGGAATCACGGAGGTGAATCCGCTCAGCCCGCACTATTATTGCAAAAACCGCCACTACAGTGATTTTTATTCGGAGGAGGTCAAGAAGTTTGCTGGAATGGCAGGCTGCGATATGCCTGACAAGCTCTGTCCGGTCTGCGGGGAGAAGCTCGTTAAGGACGGTTTTGACATACCATTCGAGACATTTCTTGGCTTTAAAGGAAACAAAGAGCCCGATATAGATTTGAATTTTTCGGGTGAATATCAAAGTAAGGCGCACAAATATACGGAGGTTATTTTTGGATACGGCCAGACCTTCCGCGCCGGGACGATCGGCACACTGGCGGACAAGACCGCTTTTGGCTATGTGAAAAACTATTATGAAGAGCGCGGAAAACACAAAAGGACCAGCGAGATCAACCGCATTGTGGAGGGCTGCGTGGGCGTGCGGCGCACCACGGGACAGCATCCGGGCGGTATCGTCGTGCTGCCAGTGGGGGAGGAGATCAATTCGTTCACGCCGGTGCAGCACCCCGCAAACGATATGACGACGGACACGATTACCACGCATTTTGATTACCATTCGATTGACCATAATCTGCTCAAGCTTGACATTCTGGGGCATGACGATCCGACGATGATTCGCATGTTGCAGGATTTGACGGGAATTGACCCGACAACGATTCCGCTTGACGATCAGGAGGTGATGACACTTTTTCAGAATACGTCAGCGCTCGGCATCACGCCGGAGGACATCGGAGGCTGTAAGCTGGGCTGCCTTGGCATTCCAGAATTTGGCACGGATTTTGCAATGCAGATGGTCATTGATGCGCAGCCAAAATATTTTTCCGACCTTGTCAGAATCTCTGGATTGTCGCACGGAACAGACGTTTGGCTAGGCAATGCACAGACGTTGATTCAGGAGGGAAAGGCGACAATTTCCACGGCAATCTGCACGCGCGATGACATTATGACGTATCTGATTGGCATGGGACTGGATTCTGAGGAGTCTTTTAAGATTATGGAGGCGGTGCGAAAGGGGACTGTCGCAAAGAAAAAATGTGGGAACTGGGAGGAATGGAAGCAGGATATGCTTGACCATAACGTGCCGGACTGGTATGTCTGGTCGTGTGAGAAGATTCAGTATATGTTCCCGAAAGCACATGCGGCGGCGTATGTTATGATGGGCTGGCGGATTGCTTACTGTAAGATTAATTACCCGCTGGCATACTACTGTGCGTTTTTCAGCATTAGGGCTTCGGCGTTTTCCTATGAGATTATGTGTCTGGGGCGCGAGCACTTGGAGCGCGTCATGGCAGAGTACAGAAAACGCAGCGACAGCCTGTCCAACAAGGAGCAGGATGCATTAAAAGATATGCGCATTGTGCAGGAGATGTATGCGAGGGGCTTTGAGTTTGAGCCGATTGATATTTTCAAAGCGCACTCAAGAAATTTTCAGATTGTCAATGACAGGGTGATGCCGTCGCTGAGCAGCATCGAAGGACTGGGAGAGAAGGCGGCGGACGCGATTATGGAGGCGGCAAAGGACGGGCCATTTCTGTCAAAAGATGATTTCAGAAGCCGGACGAAGGTTTCTAAGACGGTAATTGATTTGATGGCGGATTTGGGACTTCTGGGGGATATCCCGGAGTCCAACCAAATTAGTCTGTTTGATTTAGTGGGGTAGATGGAGAAATCGCACATATTTTCTGTGTGATTTCTCCATTTTTTGTGACAATAAAATGAAAGAAATACTTGTTATTTGATTGCTTTTCATGTAGAATGTAATTAAAGTGGCAGAAAGTGGAACGAAGTGGTGCAAAGTGGTGGTGGTTGCATGTTCATGGGTGAATACAATCATACGATTGACGCAAAAGGCAGGCTGACTATTCCCTCTAAGTTCCGCGAAGTTTTGGGAGATGATTTCGTGGTAACGAAGGGACTCGATGGCTGTCTGTTTGTGTATGACAACACGGAGTGGTCCGCTTTTGAAGAGAAGCTGAAAGCTTTGCCGCTTATGGACAAGGGTGCTCGTAAATTTGTCCGTTTTTTTCTGGCGGGTGCAGCCAGCGTGGAGGTAGATAAACAGGGAAGAATACTGATACCGTCTGTGTTAAGGGAATTTGCAGCTCTGGACAAAGAAGTTGCGCTTGTGGGAGTGGGCGGACGGATTGAGATCTGGAGCAAAGAACGTTGGGAGGAAACTTCAGAATATGACGATATGGATGATATCGCAGAACATATGTCTGAGCTGGGACTGATGCTCTAGTCGGGGGAATTAGAGCTTCCAGCAAGACACTGGGGGGACTTCGGAAAGGAAGTCATGAATGGAATTTAAACACACATCAGTATTGCTGAATGAAACGATTGAAGCATTGAACATTGTGCCGGGGGGAGTGTATCTGGACGGGACACTCGGCGGAGGAGGACATGCTTACGAAGTGTGTAAGAAACTCAATGATAATGGCCGCTTGTATGGGATAGATCAAGATGCAGACGCCATCAAGGCGGCAGGAAAACGATTGGAGGTATTTGGGGAAAAAGCAGTCATCATTCGGGATAATTACTGTAATGCAAGAGAAGTACTTAGAGAACAGGGTGTGGAAAAGGTAGATGGCATTGTGCTTGATCTGGGCGTGTCATCGTATCAGCTTGACACGGTGGAGAGGGGCTTCACCTACAAATATGACACACCCCTTGATATGCGTATGGACCAGCGCCAGATGCTGACAGCAAGGAATATTGTGAATGAGTATGATGAGAAGATGCTGTATCGGGTGATCAGGGATTACGGAGAAGATCAGTTTGCCAAGAATATTGCAAAACATATCGTGCAGGCAAGGCGGAACAAACCCATTGAGACGACATTTGAGTTAAATGAAGTGATCAGGGCAGCGATTCCGGCAAAAATGCGTGCAGCGGGAGGGCATCCGTCAAAGAGGACCTTCCAAGCAATTCGAATTGAGTGCAATCACGAGCTAGAAGTGCTCAGGAATACGCTTGGCGATTTGATTCATCTGTTACACCCACAGGGACGGCTCTGTATCATCACTTTTCATTCTTTGGAGGACAGGATTGTCAAAAGTTTCTTTAAAGAGATGGAGAATCCATGTACATGTCCGCCGGAATTTCCTGTATGTATCTGTGGCAAACTTCCGTATGGAAGGGTCGTGACGAGAAAACCTGTTTTGCCTTCGCAGGAAGAACTGGAAGTCAATTCAAGGTCAAAAAGTGCGAAACTCAGAGTTTTTGAGCGGATATAGTTACAGTATATTATAATAAGGAAGGAACAGTGCGAATGGGACGTGCGGGCAGTCAGGCCAAAAGCCGAAATTCTTCAAAGAATTATCATTATATAGATGGAAGTGCAGTCAGAAAATTGCAGACCACACAGACTGAGCGCGAACACAAACGGTCAGGGATACGGACGCAGTCTGTGCGCAGGACAAAAGTCAAAGCGGTTCCCATGAATAAGGGATATATCGCAGTTGTGGCTGTGGCGTTTCTGATCGTGTGCTGTGTGCTGATGAGCTATGTAAAGATTCAGTCGGATATTACCAATCATATCAATAATATTTCAGAGCTGGAAAGCAAGCTCAATGAGCTGCGGCTTGCAAATGATGAGACATACACCAAAATCATGAGCAGTGTCGATCTGGAGGAAATCAAGCGGATTGCAGTCAATGAGCTTGGAATGAAATATGCCAAGGAAGGACAGGTAGTTCAGTATACTGGCGAGGGCAATGATTATGTGCGCCAGTATGGGGAAGTGCCTAAATAAGAGTGTGATATTAAGTACAGGGTGATTTGATGGCAGAAAGAAGCAGAGCGAATACAAACAGAACCAATACGAGCAGGAATACGGGAAGCAGAAGTACTAGGAGCGGTACTGCTAGAAATAGTACCACTAGAAACAACCGTACTGGGAAGAAAAGTGCTGGAAGAAAAAATACTGGAAATAGAAATGCTGGAAATAGAAGTGCTGGCAGTAAGAGCACTAGAAACAGGAACACGCGCGCAAGCAGCAGAAATTCCCAAAACGGATATCGCAGACAGGCAGACAGAAGAAATAAAAGAAGGCAGCGTGCAAGTCTGAACAAGGTGAAATCAATGAAGCTGGCGGTGATGATGTTGATCATACTGCTGGCTTTTGCGGGGTTGGGAGGAAGATTGTATGTTCTCGCAAGGGATAATCAAAATGATTATCAGAAAAAGATCTTGTCACAGCAACGCTATGATTCCAAGACACTGCCTTTTAAGAGAGGCAGTATTCTTGACGCGAATGGAACAATTCTTGCGGCGAGCGAGAAAGTGTACAATGTAATTCTGGACTGTAAAGTCATGCTCGATAAGAAGGAGAATGAAGAACCTACGCTGAAAGCGCTGTCGGAGTGTTTTGGACTCGACCAGTCAGAACTCCGCAAGTTTGTGAAGGAGAATCCGGGTTCCCAGTACCGCGTGTTGAAAAAGCGGATTACCTATGATGAGATGAGTCCGTTTCTCGACCGTAAGAATGAACATAATAAGACGGCCGGCAAAAAGGGAAATGAGAAGATGGGCAAGATTGACGGCGTATGGTTTGAGGAGGAGTATATCAGACGGTATCCAAACAATACTCTTGCCTGTGATGTGATTGGCTTTACAGGCACAGACAACAATGGTACATACGGGTTAGAAGAGTATTATAATGACATACTCAATGGCACAAACGGCAGAGACTACGGATATCTCAATGACGATGTGGCACTAGAGCGTGCGATCGTGCCCGCGGTGGACGGGTACTCGCTGGTCAGTACGATTGATGCCAATATGCAGGCGATCTGCGAGAAATATATCAAACAGTTTAATGATGAACACGCCAACGAAGCGAGAGAGGGACTCGGCGCGTACAATATCGGTGTGATCATTCAAGACTGCAATAACGGCGAGATCAAATCCATGGCGACATATCCTGATTTTGATCTGAACAATCCAAAAGATCTGACTGCCTACTATACAGCAGAAGAGATCGAACAGATGGACGAGGAGGCGTATTATGCTGCATTAGACGCCCTGTGGAAAAATTTCTGTATCTCGGATACCTATGAGCCGGGCTCCACAGCAAAAGCGATCACATTGGCGACAGGGCTTGAGATAGGCAGGATTCAGGGAAATGAAACGTATGACTGCGGCGGTATGCTGCAAGTGGCAGATCATAAGATTAAGTGTAATGTCACCTCCGGCCACGGAACCCTTGATGTCAGCGGTTCCCTAGAGCAGTCCTGCAATGTGGCATTTATGAAAATGGGCGAGGCGATCGGCGTCAAGAATACAATACAGTTTGAGCAGATTTTTAATCTCGGCCTCAAGACGAATATTGACCTTGCCGGGGAGACAAAGACAGATGCAGTGGTGTACAATGAGAGCACGATGAATGCGTCAGAGCTTGCGACCTCCTCTTTCGGACAAGGTTATAATCTCACAATGATACAGATGATTACCGCCTTTTCTTCTATTATAAATGGTGGATATTATTACGAGCCGCATGTGGTCAGCAAGATTACGAACTCAAATGGAGACACTGTAAAAAATATTGAGCCAAGAGTACTCAAGCAGACCATATCGGCGACAACCTCAGAACAGATGCGCCAGTATCTTCATAACGCGGTTGCGCTGGGAACAGGAAAGTCCGCGCGCCCTGCCGGGTACGCGATTGGCGGCAAGACAGGGACGGCGGAGATGGTGCCCCGTGACCACACAAACTATGTGGTGTCCTTTATCGGGTTTGCACCGGCAGATGACCCGCAGATTGCAATTTACTGTGTGGTAGACCGCCCGAACGTCGCAAATCAGGCACATGCGACCTATGCGACAGGCATCGTGAAGAATATTCTGACAGAAGTGCTGCCTTATCTCCATATCGCGAAAACAGAGGAGATGACGATTGCAGAGCAGGAGGAGGTTGACAAGCTGCTCGGCAATATCGTGCAGGGAAATCCTGAACCTGAAAATGAAGGAGGAGACAGCGAAGCACCGGGAGGAGAAGGACAGGGACAAGAAGGACAGGGCGAGGCAGACGGCGACGCGCCAGAGGAGGATAAAAAACCATCGTACATCGTCGATCCAGATACAGGGGAACTGGTTGACCCTGTGACGGGGAAGAAAGCGGAGATGGATTACAGCACAGACGGCGGTGCAGTCAGCGATGCAGATGAGCTGCCGGACGGTGCCAGCGGCAACGCCGAAGGCGGCGGTGACAATAATAATGGACCACCCCAGCAATAACATATAACCGCCTCTGTTATCATAAAATAATAGTAATAAGTATTTTATGATAGCAGAGGTAAGAATGGCGATCAAAAACAGTACAGGAAGGCGGAATATGACCGTACAGAAACGAAAGACTTTTGTACTGTGTGTCATGTCTGTGGCAGCGCTGCTGCTGCTGGGGGGACGCGTGGGATATCTGATGATCTTTTGCTCGGAGCACTATACTGCCCTTGCCACAGATCTTCATGAGCGTGAGCGTGATATCAAAGCTGCAAGGGGCAGAATCATTGATTCGACGGGGACTGTCCTTGCAGACAATAAGACAGTATGTACCATATCGGTCATACACAGTCAGATCAAAGAGCCTGACAAAGTGATTGAGATGTTGTGCCGTGAACTGGGACTTTCAGAGGAATATGTGCGCAAGCGCGTGGAAAAATACAGTGCCCGTGAGCGTATCAAGAGCAATGTCGATAAAGAGATCGGTGATCGGATACGAAATTATGATATGGCAGGAGTGAAGGTGGATGAGGATTATAAACGCTATTATCCATATGACGATCTGGCATCGAAGGTGCTAGGCTTTACAGGAGGGGATAATCAGGGGATTATCGGTCTGGAGGTAACATATGAGAAATACCTGACAGGCAAAAAAGGACAGATTCTCACGCTGACAGATGCGAAGGGAATCGAGCTGGACGGCATGGGGGAGCGCAGGAAGGAACCCCAAGCGGGAAAAGATCTGTATGTCAGTCTGGATGTGAATATCCAGCGGTACGCCGCACAGCTTGCAAAGCAGGCATATGAGACCAAGCAGGCAGCAGGCGTGTCGATTATCGTCATGAATGTCAATAACGGCGAGATTCTTGCGATGGTCGATGTGCCAGAGTTTCATTTAAATGAACCCTACACGCTGATTGACGAATTTCAGATTCAGGGTGAGGGTGACAATGAGAGCACGCAGGATTTGCTCAATCAAATGTGGAGAAATGGCTGTATCAACGATACGTATGAGCCGGGGTCCACGTTTAAGATTATTACAGCGGCAGCAGGCTTAGAGAGCGGCGCGGTGCGTCTGGAGGACAATTTTTCCTGTCCGGGTTTTATTATCGTAGATGACAGGAAAATCCGCTGTCATAAAGTCGCGGGGCATGGCGCGGAGGATTTTACCCATGCAGTCATGAACTCCTGCAATCCAGTGTTTATCATGGTGGGGCTGAGAATTGGCGTAGAGCGTTATTACGAGTATTTTACGAAGTTTGGGCTAAAGCAAAAGACGGGAATTGACCTTCCGGGAGAGGCGGGGACGATCATGCATCAATTAGATAAAATTGGGGAGGTAGAGCTGGCTACCATCTCCTTTGGACAGTCTTTTCAGATTACGCCCGTCAGACTGATGACAACCGTGGCGGGGCTGATCAACGGCGGGAAGCTGGTGACGCCTCATTTTGGCGTGAAAGCAGTAAATACAGACGGCACGTCTGTAGATGAGTTTGTATATCCTGTGTCAGAGGGGATTGTGTCATCTGACACAACGGACAAATTAAAATACGTACTTGAGCAGGTGGTAGAGAATGGAGGCGGCAGAAATGGCTATGTGGAAGGCTTCAGGATAGGCGGCAAGACGGCAACGAGCCAGACGCTTCCGCGGGGGAGTGGCAGGTATATCGCTTCGTTCTTAGGCTTTGCGCCTGCGGATAACCCAAAGATTATGGCGCTTGCCATTATCGACACGCCGCAGGGAACGTACTATGGCGGGCAGATTGCAGCGCCGGTCGTGCGGCAGCTTTTTGAGAATATTCTGCCATACTTAGAGGAAATTGGCTACGAATAGCATGATATAAAGGGAACTGATAGGATTTGAGAGGGGGGTATAAGGAATGATGACAGAGTTGAAGGATAGGCGGGTGATCGTCGTCGGAACTGGGAAAAGCGGTATTGGTTCGGCGGTCCTGCTTGAAAAAAATGGCGCATTGCCAGTGCTGTATGACCAGAATGATAAGACAGACAAAGAAGCAGTAAAGGCAGTGCTTCGAGAGAAGCTTGGAAAAGAGACAAAGGCGGAGGTTTACACAGGAGACTTCCCGAAAGCGCTTGTGGAGAATGCGGTGCTTACCGTGTTAAGCCCCGGTGTTCCTGTTGATGCGGATTTTGTCGTCTATATGAAAGAGCACGGTATGCATGTCTGGGGAGAGATCGAGCTTGCCTATCATTTTGCAAAGGGCAGCGTCATTGCGATTACCGGCACAAATGGTAAGACGACGACGACATCTCTTGTGGGACAGATTATGCAGGCGCATTATGACAGTGTATATATTGTGGGAAATATTGGGAACCCCTACACAGACGCGGCGCCGCTTATGCGCGAGGATACTGTGTCCGTCGCAGAGATTTCGAGTTTTCAGCTTGAGACAATCGAGGAGTTCCACCCGCGGGTATCTGCGATTTTAAATATTACGCCAGACCATCTAAACCGCCATCACACCATGGAAAATTATGTGGCGGCAAAAGAGGCAGTGACGATAAATCAGACACAGGAAGATTATTGTATTCTGAATTATGAAAATGAATATACGAGAAATTTTGGTGACAGGTGCCCTGCAAAAGTTGTGTATTTCTCGTCGGCACAGCGGCTTGAGAACGGCTTGTATTATGAGAATGAGGACATCTATCTTGCTGTGGAGGGCGTGCCGCAGCGGCTGCTGAACGTCAAGACAGACATGAATCTTGTCGGCGTCTGCAATATAGAGAATGTCATGGCAGCAATCGGCATCAGTATGAGCGCAGGCGTTCCAATGGAGACGATTGTGGCGGCGGTCAAGAGGTTTGTGGCAGTAGAGCACCGGATTGAGTATGTTGCGACGAAGAAGGGGGTTGTGTACTACAATGATTCCAAGGCAACGAATACAGATGCGGCGATACAGGGAATCAAGGCGATGGACCGCCCGACAATTCTGATTGGGGGCGGTTATGACAAGGACAGTACGTATGATGACTGGATACGCTGTTTTGACGGCAAGGTCAAGAAATTGGTGCTGATTGGCCAGACGAGGGAGAAAATCGCAGCGTGCGCTGTCCGATGCGGATTTCCCAAGGAGGATATTTTGTTTGAGGATACCTTTGAGGCAGCGCTTGAGGCGTGTGTCAGGGAAGCCGCAGCGGGAGATGCAGTGCTGCTGTCACCTGCCTGTGCAAGCTGGGGCATGTTTCCGAACTATGAGGTGCGGGGCACGCAGTTCAAAGAATATGTAATGAATCTGAAGGAGTGATATTGTGGCAAGACAGCCAGTGAAATTCCGAAGCAGCAAACATAATATGGATTATGTACTTTTGACTGTAGTTTTGTTTTTGATTGGATTTGGACTATTGATGATTTACTCAGTCAGTTCTTATGATGCGGGGATGAAGTATGGGGATTCCGCATTTTTCCTGAAAAATCAGGCACAGAATACGGTCGTTGCCTTTGTTGCCCTTTTTGTCATGATCAAATTCCCATACAAGACCTTGCAGCGGTTTGATGTGCTTGCCATTATAATATCTGCGATCTTGATCATACTGGTGAAATCGCCGATCGGCGTCACCAAAAACGGCGCAAGCCGCTGGATTGACGTTGGCATCACCACGTTTCAGCCCGCGGAGGTGGCAAAGATTGGCGTCATTGTCTATGTGGCGAGTATTATACAAAGGCTGGAAAGTCTGGGAAAAAATGTCATCAGGACACCCAAAGGGCTTGCGATCGTGATGGTACCGCCTGCAATATTAGCGGTGCTTGTCTACGAGCTGACAAACAATATGAGCTCGGCCATCATTATTCTGGGGATTGCCGTTGCGATGATCTTTGTGGCAGTGCCGGATTACAAGTGGTTTTTTGCGATGGGGGCACTCGTCATTGCGGCGGTCGTTGCGGTGGTATCCTATGTTTCGAATGCAGATACGTCGGGTTCTACCTTCCGTCTCGCGCGTGTCGCAGCGTGGCTCAATCCCGAAGCATACAGTACCGATCAGGCATTCCAGACACTTCAGGCGCTGTATGCCATTGGCTCTGGCGGGATTTGGGGGAAAGGACTGGGGCAGAGTATGCAGAAGCGCGGATTTCTGCCGGAGGCGCAGAATGATATGATTTTTTCGATTATATGCGAAGAGCTGGGGCTGTTTGGCGCAATGGCGATTATCCTGCTCTTTGTGGTGCTGATTTGGAGCTGTATGATTATTGCGAACAAGGCGGTGGACCGTTTTGGCGCAATGCTGGTGGTGGGGGTGATGGCGCATTATGCCATACAGGTGATACTAAATATCGCCGTTGTGACAAACACCATTCCCAACACAGGCATCACGCTGCCGTTTATCAGTTACGGCGGTACTTCGACGCTTTTTTTGCTGATTGAGATTGGAATTGTGTTAAATGTCAGTAAAATTTGCAGATAAAAAATTTTATTAATAAAAAAGTTGTATACAATTGGGAATTTCTGCAAAACCTGCGCATATAATATTATGATTGATATGTTGATGTGGTGAAGCCTATGACCCAGTTTGGCAGAAATGATGAGTCTATACGGATGGAGGGGAAAAAGCCGCTTAGCGGCAGAATACAGATACAAGGGTCTAAAAATGCAGCACTTCCAATACTGGCGGCGTGCATGCTGATACCGGGAAAGTGTGTGCTGAGAGGCTGCCCAAATATTACGGATATCGAGTGCATGTGTAATCTCCTGACAAGTACAGGGGCAGAAGTTGATACGAAGAATTTAGATACAGCGCACAAAATTGTGATTGACACGCGCACTGTGCGGGAGAGGAGACTGCCCGAAAAATATGTCTCTGCGATGCGTTCGTCTGTCGTGCTGATGGGGGCGATGCTCGGACGGCTCGGAGAGGTCTGCGTCAATTATCCGGGCGGATGCGTGATTGGCGAGAGACCGATTAATTTGCATTTGTATGGACTGGAGCAGCTTGGGGCACAAATCTGGACAGAGGGAAATCATATTCATGCATATGCTGATGAGCTAAAAGGGGCTGTCATTGATTTTCCGTTTCCGAGTGTGGGGGCGACACAGAATGCGATTCTGGCGGCAGTGACGGCACAGGGAACGACCATCATTAAAAATGCATCGAGAGAACCCGAAGTAATTGAACTGTGCAAATTCCTGAATATGGCGGGCGCTGCGATTGACTATGCAGGCACTTTCTTTAAATCCGGCAGGATTGTGATTCATGGCGTCGAGCTGTCCAGACTTCACGGAGTGGATTACACTGTCATCTCGGACAGAATTGTAGCGGGAACCTATCTTTTTGCAGCGCTCGCGGCAGGGGGGACTGTCACGCTGGAAAATATTCCCATCGGACAACTGGGGAGGATTTGTGATATTATAAGAGAGATGGGGGCAGGGATTGTGGTGGACGAAGCGCACAGCGAAATGACAATCAATGCATGTGACCGTGACAGAATCAAAAATCTGCCTTACATAGAAACTGAGGTGTACCCCGCATTTCCCACAGACCTTCAATCACCTCTGCTTGCGGCGGCATGTGTCGCAAAGGGGGAATTAAGGCTTAGAGAGCGCATTTTTTCAAGCCGGTTCCGCATTGTTGAAGAGTTAAGGCGGATGGGGGCAGAGATCACGGTGGAGGGAGATACGGCGATTGTGACAGGCGGCAGAGAGCTTGAGGGACGGACTGTCATCGCGAGAGAATTAAGAGGTGGTGCCGCGCTTGTCATCGCCGGGCTCAGTGCAGCCGGCATTACTACGGTGGCAGATTCGGGATACATCCGAAGAGGTTATCAGGATATCGTGGGAGACCTTGCGGCACTGGGGGCGCGTATTGGTTGTGTGGAGTGACACCGCATTGGTGAAAATGCGTATATGAGGAAAAGCAAAAACCATGAAGAAACGGGATAGTACTATAACAAAAATACCGGATATCAAGCTGAAGCAGCGCATTGTTATCCTGTTGGGCATCATCAATGTATTGCTTGCCGCCTGCTACTTTGTACTCACCTATTACGCGGTCAGAACGGTGCAGGTGGACGGCAACAAGCACTATTCTGCCGAGGAGATCAAGGCGATGGTCATGACAGGGTATCTCGGTGATAATTCCCTCTATCTGTCTCTGAAATATAAAAATAAGGGAATAGAGGGAGTCCCGTTTGTGGAGACGATGGATGTCGTGGTCCAGTCCAATGACACCATACGAATCACAGTATACGAGAAAGCGCTCGCAGGATATGTGCAATATCTTGGGCGGTATATGTATTTTGACAACGAGGGCGTTGTGGTGGAATCCTCCAAGGTCACGACCAAGGGAATCCCGCAGGTGACAGGGCTGGAATTTGACCATGTGGTGCTCTATGAGAAGCTTCCAGTGGAGAACAGCCGTATTTTTCAGAATATCTTAACGATTACCAAGCTGCTGAACAAGTATAATGTTCTCTGTGACAAGATACAGTTTGACAAAAATTATAATGTCATGCTGGGATATGACGGTGTGAAGGTCAATATCGGCGCGCTCGAGAACCTCGATGAGAAGCTGATGCAGCTTCCACAGATTCTGCCATCGCTGGCGGGGGAGAAGGGAACACTTGATCTGCAAAATTATACAACAGAGCGGAAAAGTGTTACTTTTGAGAAGGGAAAATAGGAAAGTGAAAAAGAAAAGTAAAAAATAGGTTGATTAATTGCCAAAAAAATTATATGATAAGTTAGATGGAATTTAATAGGAATTATGAAGGAGGAAGGAAACTTGCTCGAGATTAGATCAAATGAAACAGATGCAGCGGCAAGGATAATAGTTGTAGGCGTAGGCGGCGCGGGGAATAATGCCGTGAACCGAATGATAGATGAGACGATTACAGGTGTTGAGTTTATAGGGGTTAATACTGATAAGCAGGCATTGCAGCTCTGCAAGGCTCCAAAGCTTTTGCAGATCGGGGAGAAACTGACAAAAGGACTCGGTGCGGGCGCAAAGCCCGAAGTGGGTGAGAAGGCAGCGGAGGAAAGTTCCGAAGATATAAAGGAATCACTAAAAGGTGCGGACATGGTATTTGTCACCTGTGGAATGGGCGGCGGTACTGGAACCGGCGCGGCGCCGATTGTGGCAGCGATCGCAAAGGAGATGGGAATCCTCACGGTCGGCGTTGTCACAAAACCGTTTAAGTTTGAAGCGCGGACGCGTATGACAAACGCGCTGACAGGGATTGAGAAGCTCAAGGAGCATGTGGATACCTTGATTGTCATTCCAAATGACAAGCTGCTTGAGATCGTCGATCGGCGGACAACCATGCCAGATGCGCTCAAGAAGGCAGATGAGGTATTACAGCAGTCTGTACAGGGAATCACGGACCTGATCAATGTACCGTCTGTCATTAACCTTGATTTTGCAGATGTGCAGACAGTCATGAAGGAAAAAGGCATCGCGCATATCGGCATCGGATATGGCAAGGGGGAGGACAAGGCAGCAGAGGCGATCAAGATGGCAGTCGATTCACCGCTTCTGGAGACAACCCTCAGCGGCGCGACAGATGTGATTCTCAATATCTCAGGTGATATCTCCATCTTTGACGCAAATGATGCAGCAAGCTATGTGCAGGAGCTTGCCGGCGAGGATATCAATGTTATTTTCGGTGCGATGTACAATGAGGACATGACAGATTCGTGTACCGTCACAGTGATTGCGACAGGAATTGTTGAGAATACCAACAATAATCCAATGAATACCATGGGCAGAATCAACAGTAATTTCTCGGTGAAGCCCAATGTCGCGCCAAACCAGCCTGTTCGTCCCAGACCGCAGGGAACGCCAAATCTCAATATGAAGCAGCCCGCTGGACAAGCACCGCAGCAGCCTGTTCCGCCCAGACCGGTTGCGGATTTGAGAAGCAATGTGAAGGAGCAGACCTTGAATATCCCGAATTTCTTAAAGAGATAACAGATAGGATACCCGTTCATAAAAAGTCGAAAAATAAATTCTGTTTTGTCCCATGCTTTGACAAAAAAGCATGGGATTTTTTTGTATAATGGGCACAGGCGCACAAGGAAGAAAGCAGCCAGATGGAGGTGATACGAATTTATGAGGTATACATTGACATTTTTCTGGCACAAAATGTTCTGATGAATATACAGTTGCTGCTGTTGACGCAGTTGCTTTTGAAAGAAAAGCTTGTGCCTGCCAGACTGCTTATGGCAGCTTTTGCTGGCGGCATCGGGGCTGTGCTGATTCTGGTTCTGGGCATTGGCTACGGCATCGGTTATATTCTGCTGGTGCTTCTGCTGGACGCAGGAATGCTGCTCTTGTGTATGCAGCATTCGTGGAAGCGAAAGCCCTCATATCAGAGGCTGGTTATGGGCATCATATACCTTCACGGCATGGAGTTTGCTTACGGGAAGCTGACGGAGTGTGCAGGCAGGCTGATGGGAGAGCGTTTGGCACGCATGGTCGTGATCGCAGTGATTGCAGTCATTGTAGTTTTTATCCTTGCGTACAGAAAATGGGCAGAGGTGAAGCAAATCTACAAGGTCACACTGACAGAACAGGGTGAGCATGCAGTATACAGGGCACTGTTTGACACAGGAAATCTTTTGACAGACCCTGTGACGGGCAAACCGGTGAGTGTGGTGGAGGAGACAGAAGAGACAAAGAAATGGCTGGAAAAATATCCAGAGAAGTATAAGATTATCCCCTACAGGAGCGTTGGGAACGAGCATGGGCTTTTGGAGGGGCTTGTAGTGGACGAAATGATCATTCAAAAGGAGAAAGAACAGGTGGTAAAAAAGGGGGCTGTCATTGCACTCTATAAAGGAAAATTATCAAAAAATGGTGACTTCCAGATGATTCTGAACCATAGCCTGATTGGATAATGGATATTGTGAATGGATGGAGGATATTTATAATGATATTAAAGCTGTATTTACCGGGAAAGATGAGGCTGTCGTTTGGGAAAAATAGTCTGAAAAACGCAGTGGGAAATGAAATACACTATATCGGCGGCTCTGAGGTGCTTCCTCCTCCATTGGAGAGTGAAGAGGAAAACCGGGCGATCAGCGGGCTAGAGACAGAACATGCAAATGAGGCAAGAGCACTGCTCATTGAACACAATCTAAGGCTTGTCGTGTACATTGCCAAAAAGTTTGACAATACCGGCGTGGGGGTTGAGGATTTGATTTCAATTGGCACGATTGGGCTGATTAAGGCGATCAATACCTTTAACCGCAGTAAAAATATCAAACTGGCAACCTATGCCTCACGCTGTATTGAGAATGAGATTTTGATGTACCTGAGAAGAAATAATAAGACCAAGCTGGAGGTGTCAATTGATGAACCCCTGAATGTGGACTGGGACGGCAATGAGCTGTTATTGTCAGATATCCTTGGCACAGATGAGGACGTGATTTATAAAGATTTGGAGACTGAGGTAGAGCGCAGCCAGCTAAAGCGGGCGATCTCAAAGCTGGGCGACAGGGAGCGGACGATTATCATGCTGAGGTTCGGTCTGAACAACCCGGACGACATGGAGATGACACAGAAAGAGGTCGCGGATTATCTGGGGATTTCGCAGTCGTATATCTCGCGTCTTGAAAAGAAAATCATGAAGCGGCTCAAAAAAGAGATGGTGAGCTAGATTGGGATAACAGTCGTATTTATATCCTTGTACATATGTCCTATAGATGAGTTTTGTTTATAAGGCATAGTAAATTGGAGGAGGAATAAATATGGCACTTGGAAAAGTTGAAATATGTGGTGTAAATACGGCAAAGCTTCCCATTTTAAAAAATGAAGAGAAACAGGCTCTCTTTGAAAAGATAGAGCAGGGCGATATGCAGGCGCGGGAGGAGTATATCAGAGGCAATCTAAGACTAGTGCTGAGTGTGATTAAGCGCTTTTCACAGTCCAATGAAAATGTCGATGATCTGTTCCAGATCGGCTGTATCGGACTCATCAAGGCAATCGATAATTTTGATTCCAGCCTTGACGTCAAGTTCTCAACCTATGCAGTCCCTATGATTATCGGTGAAATCCGGCGCTTTCTCAGAGATTCCAGCAACCCGATCCGCGTGAGCCGCTCGCTCAAGGACACGGCGTACAAAGCAATTTATGCAAAGGAAAATCTTACCAAGAAAAATCTGCGCGAGCCGACAATCATGGAGATTTCGGAGGAGATTGGCATTCCCAAGGAGGATATCGTCTATGCCCTTGACGCGATTCAGAATCCCATGAGCTTATATGAACCGGTCTATACCGAAGGCGGCGACACCCTCTATGTGATGGACCAGATCAGCGATAAGAAATGTAAAGAGGAGAACTGGGTTGAGAATATTTCTCTAAGTGAGGCGATGAAAAGACTCGAGGAGAGGGAGTATGAAATTATTCATCTGCGGTTTTTTGAGGGAAAGACGCAGATGGAAGTTGCCGAATATATCGGCATTTCTCAGGCGCAGGTGTCCCGTCTGGAAAAGAATGCACTGCGTACTATGAAAAAATATTTGGCTTTTTAAACGTTCTGAAGGAACCTTCCTACAAAAAAAGTAACTTGCGGACAATATATACTATTGACTTAATCGGAGAAACAATTTAAAATAGAGATTAAGCAGTTGGGGCAGTTTAGAAAAATTCTCAACGGCTGCCTTTAAAAATATTAATAGACTATTGTGTGAAAGGAAGTTACTTATGAACGAACAAAACAAAACGGGTCGCAGATTTAGCATTAAATGGCTGGTGATTTCACTGGTATCGCTGCCAATGATGATGGCGTGCATTGTTATTGTAACAGTTTCAACACTGACGCTCAGGCAGGGTATGGAATCCGAGACCTTTAAGACGCTGGAAGCGCTGGCAAGAGGTACGATGCTTGCTCTTGACGGAGTATCGTCGGGAGAATACTCCATGCAGGGGGATGATTTATATAAAGGTGAAGTAAATCTTTCTCAGGAGATGGGCGCGCTGGTTGACAATTATGCGGCGGCAAACGAAGCGCAGATTACTTTATTCTTTGGCGACGTTCGGCGTGCGACAACCATCAAGGACGCACAGGGAAATCCTATTGTCGGCACCAAAGCAGACGCGAAGGTTGCAGCAGAAGTTTTAAACGCAGGAAATACGTATCACAGGGATGATTTCGTGATTGACGGAAATCTCTATTATGGATTCTATGTTCCGGTTACAGACTCCACGAATAAGATTGTCGGAATGATCTGCGCGACAAAGGACAGAGAAACAATTAAAGACTATATTTCTCATAGACAGACCTTTATCGTTGCGATAGCGGTTTTGATTTATATCCTCTGTATCTTCTTTGCAACTGTTGTGACAAGGAGAAGGATTCAGTATCCGCTCAATGCACTCTCAGAAGTTGCTAAGAAAATGGCAAAGGGTGATATCAATGTCCACATCAATAGAACAACCAATGACGAGCTTGGTGATCTGGCAGATGATTTTACAATGATGATCAAGACAATCGGAGAGCAGGTGCATATTACAGAGCAGGTTGCAGAGGGTGATCTGACAGCAACTTACAAGAAGGCAAGTGACGACGACACACTTGGCACAGCAATCGTGAAGATGCTTCGTGACAACAACAGAAACCTGTCTACAATCCGCGATGCGGCTGCAAGAATGACATCAGGCGCAAACGAAGTCGCAAGTGCAAGCAACTCGCTGGCACAGGGTACGACGCAACAGGCAAGTGCCATCGAGGAGATTACAGTTTCCATCGAGGAGATTGCAAATGGCGCCAAAGTCAATGCAGATGATGCAAACAAGGCAAATGAGCTTGTACAGAATACAAAAGACGGCGCAATCCGCGGCAATGAGCAGATGAAGCAGATGATTGCAGCAATGCAGGATATCAATGAGTCCTCAGAGAATATCTCAAAGATCATGAAGGTCATCGACGATATTTCCTTCCAGACCAATATTCTTGCACTGAATGCTTCTGTGGAAGCTGCCCGCGCGGGTGTACATGGCAAAGGTTTCGCAGTGGTTGCAGATGAAGTTCGAAGCCTTGCAAACAAGTCCGCTGAGGCGGCAAAGGACTCTGCTGTGATGATCGAGGATTCCATCAAGAAAGTAGAGGTTGGTTCAAAACTTGCGGTAGAAACTGCAGCAGCGCTTGAAGAAATCTTAGGATCTGTTGAAAATATTGCATCCATCGTGAGCAATATCGCAGAGGCTTCCGTAAATCAGGCAAGCTCTGTTGGACAGGTCAATGCAGGTATTACACAGATTGCAGATGTCGTACAGACAAACTCAGCAACTTCTGAACAGTGTGCGGCTGCAAGTGCAGAGCTTTCCAGCCTTGCAGGACAGCTTCAAAATGCAGTTGGCAAGTACAAACTCCTTGCTGGAAAAGGCAGAAACTCTGATTTTGATTCGATGTCGTCTGATAGCAGTGATTATGTTGATAATGAGAGTATTATCTCACTGGATTCGGATTTTGGCAAATATTAAGACAAAATAAGGTATTCTATTTTACCCCGGCACTCGCTGCCGGGGTAGTGTTTCAGAGGAAAAATGAAAATATATGCAGCAAAAACCTGTAGGCTGCAAGCTTTAGAAGAAAAGAATTTGTGTTCACTTCTTGACAAGGACAGACGACAGAAAGTGTCAGCGCTAAAAAGCAGCAGGGAACGCGAGCGAAGTATTTTTGCAGGACTTTTACTCCGCTATGCATTTCTACAGGCAGGATATGATTTGGAGACATGGCAGCAGGTGGAGATTGGAAAAGGAGCATATGGGAAACCGTATATTGCGGGGCATCAGGAGTTCCACTATGGATTGTCCCACTCGGGAGACTGGGTGGTGTGCGCGGTGGATAACATGCCGGTCGGCGTAGATCTACAGGAGATAAAACCTTGGAAGATTTCTCTTGCAAAGAGATTTTATCACGAGGAAGAATATAACAGGCTCCTTGCGTTGGGGGAGACTGATTTAGATAGACAGACTCAGGAATTTTACAGAATGTGGACAGCCAAGGAAAGTGCAGTAAAGTTAAGCGGCAGAGGTATTGGCGCAGGAATCAGCCAGTATGTGACTGCCAAGGATTACTGTTCTGTATTTGACCAGAAGCAGCAGTGTACAATAGGTATAAAACAGTACAGTATTCTGGAGGGATATATGATTTGTATATGCAGCAATACTGGGAATTTTCCAGACCAGCTTGAGCAGATCACACTTGTGTGATGAAAATTTACTGAGACATCAAGACATAGTAAAGTAAAATGGAGGGGAACAGATGCTAAAGACGAATGGAAAAAATATGGTGAGTAAAGATGAAATCATCTTTCAGGAGGGAGACGCACTTACTCAGATTGGAATCGTTTTATCTGGAAAGGTGATTATGCAGGGAGAGAATATCCGGCTTGTGAAATCGCAGGGAAGTTATCTGGCGCTTAATTCCTTAGAAAATCAAGTGTATAGCGCAACGTACACTGCTATGGAAGATTCCGTAATCTATGCACTTCCAGTACAGGGAGAAGCGTCTATTCGAAATATTATTGCCAAGAATGCAGATTACCGCGCAATTATGGTTTCGTCCCAGTTTAAGACGGCTGTTGAACTGTACCGTATCAAGTCAAGCTACATTGAACGCGCTGAACGGCTGTGTTCATTTTTGCAGAGAAGCTATGAAGAGTATAAAGGAATCTGTGCGGATAACAATGTTCCGGCAACAGGGATTGAGGAGCTCGAGGAGCTTCAGCCATATGAGGACACACAAGGAATCAACGAACATAAGATTGAATATTACGAGGAGGGTGCCAAAATCCCTCTGTCTGTAAATAAAAGTTATTTTTCGTACAGTGAGAAGATGGCATTTTTTCAGGTCGGCGAGATCAGGGAGCTTGTGACCTCACTGCTAGAGGACTGCGCCGAACTGGTTGAGTATATCAAGACCCTCATGGGTGTGATGTGTCTGAGACCGCGCAACAACCTGTTTGACCATATATGTGACAGAGCACTTAGCATCAAGGAGAAGAACGATATCCCAGAAGAAATACATATTCTGCTGCGCGGGATTGTAGATGAGTTTGTTTTCCAGCACAAAGAATTGGAGAGCCAGACAGTCAATGCGCCGATTTACAATATGGACTTGATGCAGCGCAAAATGGAAGGTCTGGTGTCGGAGAAGGCAGTGGTAGATGAGCGCTCTCAGGAGGAGCGTGAGGCGGATATCAAGCGGGATATGGAGTCTCTCAAGGGCTCTATCGACCAGATTCTCAAATTTGCCTCCTCGTTCAGTGATGAAGATGGCTTCAAGCTCAAGCGGAACGTGGACTTTTTGGTGAAGGCGCCAGACAGAATGTCCGTAGATGACGACACCAAGAAGGCGAAAAAGACAATCACACCGCTGGTATTTAAGCTGTATCTGTGCTGTTACCGCAAGATTAAAGAAGGACTGATTCATCCGCCCAAGGCAGTCGAACTTTTTATGAACTTTGGTATGTTAGATGAGCGTCTTTTGGACGAAGAGCATTTGCGCTTCCTGTGCAGTATAGAGCCCGAGGAGAACAAAGGCCCCTGCCAAGTAGTCACCATGATGGAGTGGCTTGACATGATTCATGACGGCAAGCGCGACCCGTCCAAGAGTGAGTTTGATGAGGATTACGTGGAGAATCTCCGGTCTCTCAAAAAGCAGGGGGAGATTACAGAGAAAGAGCAGAAGGTGCTGTTAAATGACATGAACCGGCGCGTGGAATATGAGATTATGAACATGCAGATGAGCAATTCCCGCACCATTTATGGACAGCCGTCGTCCTACATGCCGATTTTGTACAAAGATGCGATTTTTGGATATCTGGATAAACTGCTCGTCACCAAAAAGAAGATTAACGAGAGTGTTGAGCGTCTGGTAAAGCTTGATTATTCAGTATTTTACCGAGAAGTGATCTACTCGAATACAGAATGTAAGATTACCAATGAGACCGTTATGAAAAATGTGTATCCAGATGTGATACTGTTCCCGCTGTTTGGCACGAATGCCTCCATGTGGCAGGAGATAGGGGGCAAGAATAAGGGCACGCCGGGACGTTTTTGCTTCCCAATCATGACAAGCTCAAATCTTGATGAACTCATGGTAAAAATGTTTGGACGCTTCCGCTGGGAGCTTTGCCGCTGTATACAGGGAATGGCGTGGAACGATGTCAAGGTGAAGTCGCTCACCTCGGAATATATGGATTATATCCAGTTTTACAGAAAGAACCGCGATTTGTCTGATGATGCCCGCGACAAGGTGAAACTACAGATTCAGAAGGCAAGGAACAATTCACGGGAGACATTTTTGCTGGATTATGAAGCATGGATTAAAAATGAGGCAAACGGCTCAATGAAGATGAACAAAGTGGCAAGGGAAATTCTTGCGACATACTGTCCGTTTGAGAAAGAGCTTCGCATGAAACTAAATGCCCAGAGACCCTACGAGGCAGCGCAGGCGAGAAGTTTTCGGAATGCGCAGAAGAAGAAGCAGGAGTTTGAGCTGAAAATCAAGACCTTGCAGAAGGTGACACAAGAGATTCCTGATGAGATCACAAATACATATAAATTCTATGCAGATTTATAATAATATATAAAAACCAAAAGAGCAGGCGGCGCCTGCTCTTTGAAGTATATGGAAGAAACTTTTATGCAGTTTCATGCGATTCTATATGTGTATCCTCCGACTCGTCCTGCGCCTCTTTTCCCGGTTCAGGAAGCAGGATTGTCACGGTTTCAATACGGTTTTTATCTACCTTCTTGGCAGTCAGTTTGATATTGTCCTGCGTGAAAACAAACTCGCCCTCCGATGGGAAACGATCCAAAAGCTCGATCATAATACCGCCGATGGAGTCGTAATCTTCAGAGTCAAATTTGGTTTCGAGAACATCGTTGATATCATCAAGTTTGAAACTGCCGCCAACTTCGTATTCATAGTCACCGGTTTTCTTGAAAAGTTCCGCTTCGTCAGCGTCGTATTCATCGCGGATTTCACCGACGATTTCTTCTAACAGGTCCTCTACGGTTATCATGCCGACGGTTGCGCCATATTCATTCAAAACTAATGCGACATTGGTCGTGATCAGACGCATTTCAAGCAGCAGGTCGGCTGTCTTTTTATACTCATAAGTATAGTACACTTCGCGAAGGATATCGCGAATCTTAAAATTTTCTTTGTTTTCCACGAGGAGAAAATCTTTTACAATCACAATGCCGATCATGTTATCCACTTCATTTTCATAGACAGGAATGCGGGAGTACATGGATTCACGGAACAGAGTTAAGAGTTCCTCATAGGTGGCATTGACATCAATGGTGGTCATGTCAATGCGCGGCAGCATGATATCTTTTGCAACAGAGTCACCAAACTCGAATACGTTGTAGATGAGCTTCTTCTCCTCCTGCTCGATTACGCCGTCCTCGTGGCTGACATCCACATATGTTTTAAGCTCTGTCTCTGTCATTGTGACGCGGGCGGACGGGTCGATGTGCAGGAAACCAAGGAAAAGTCCAGAGATTTTATCAATGACAAAAATCACAGGAGTCAGTAGCTGCATCAGCAGGTAGATGACTCTCGCGTAGGCGAGGGAAAGCTTTTCATTGTTGCACATTGCCCATGTTTTTGGGACGATTTCACCGAAAATCAGAACCAGCAGCGTCAAGATACCAGTGCCGATACCGACAGCGGCATTTCCCCATATACGTATGACAAGGGAGGTCATAAGAGAGGAAGCGCTGATATTCACAACATTGTTGCCAATTAGGATTGCGCTGATGAGCTTGCTTCTGTTGTCAAGAATCTTTTGAAGTGTGAGCACCCTTCCTGTCGGATTTTCATCGACCAAAGCACGCACCTTGACATTGCTTATGGTGGTGAGGGCAGTCTCAGCAGATGAGAAAAAAGCTGATAAAATAATAAGTACTACAAGAATTACGAGTTGTATGACACCGGGGGTATCCAAAACAAAATCACTCCTTTTTACAATTGCATATTTTTATACGTATCAGCATAGATTATAACAGTGTTAGCGAAATAATACAAGATTTTATTTGAAAATTGGAGGTAGGAGATTGTGAAAAATGTATTTGGCACAGAGCGGCTGGTGGCGCTTTTAAAATGTCTGATGGCAGCGTATCTGATCACAGGATTGATGCTTCTCCTTGTAGCAGGTCTGCTGTACAAGTTTTCAATCGGAGAAAATGTGGTGGATATCAGCATCATTGTAATCTATTGTATCTCTTCTTTGCTGGCGGGGCTATTTTTCTCCAAGGGTGCGGCGAGCCGCAGGTTTATATGGGGAATGCTGGCGGGTGCGGCGTATTTTCTGATTATCTGTGCGGTCTCTGCCGTGGCAGACCCGGGATTTGTGCCAATCAGCAACACCTGTATCACGACGCTTTTGATCTGTCTGGGCAGTGGTATGCTGGGCGGAATGATGGGGTAGCACCGACGGGTTTTACAGATACTGGAACGAAAAATTTTGTAAAAAAACTTTCTTTTTTGTCGGAATATGTTATACTGGCTAAGGAACGATAAGTATTAGTATAACAGAGAAAGGACGAGGAGAAAGAAGGTTATGAAGTTTTTGTTACATAGGAAAAATATGAGATGCAAGGCACTTTTGATGGCATTCGTCATTTTGATATCTGTGGCGACACCCAAGATTACAGTGCAGGCGGCACCAAACGAGATAGCGCAGGCAGCGCTGGGCGTCGATGTCTCGCGTTATCAGGGCGTGATTGACTGGAATCTGGTGGCGGCCTCCGGGGTACAGTTTGCAATGATCCGGGTAGGATACCGCACACAGACAACAGGAATCTTGAATGAGGACCCTTATGCAAGGTATAATTTGCAGGAAGCGCAGAGAGTCGGACTGAAAGTGGGGGCTTACTTTTTCTCATCCGCGGTGAATGAGGCAGAGGCGGTCGAGGAGGCGCTGTTTACGGCAAATCTGATCGACAAGTACAAGATAACATTTCCAGTTGCATTTGACTGCGAGGGCTTTCGAAATACGACAAGCAGACAGTATCTGCTTGGAAAAGAGGTGCGGACGGCACTGGCAGTCAGATTCCTTGACACGATTGCGGCAAGGGGCTACACACCCATGTTTTACGCGTCCAGAAATGAGATGACAGACAGCAAGGACTGGGATATGAATATCCTGAACCGCTATAAGGTATGGGTAGCACAGTATCCTGAGCAGCCGTTCCCGATTACGCCGGCAAGCAGCTATGCGGGCGTACAGGCAATGTGGCAGTACACAAGCAAGGCGGCAATTCCGGGGATTGCTGGAAACGTTGACATGAATGTTTCCTATTTTAATTATGATGGAATTGCTGAGGCAAAAGACCCCAGCGGTGCGCCTGTAGTGAGCGCTGCAAATGCTGCAAATGTGCAGTATCTGGAGGTGAATGAGGTTGTGACAGCCACCTCGACGGTGAACCTTAGAACTGTGCCGAGCACGGACAGCCCAGACACAATCGTCGTGCCCATCAATCCGGGTGACATGATTTTCCGCACAGGCATTGGCAATGACGGCTGGTCAAGAGTTCTGTTGAACAATCAGGTGTTATATGCATACACCTCCTATTTGCAGAAGGTCATGTAAATTGCTTTTGAAAATATTGAATTTTTGAAAAAACTCTTTTCGAATGTAGAATTATGTGATATACTATCGTAGATTGAAAAAATTTTGAATACATTTGAAGGAGGCAATCGGTATGAAGCATATTAAGACATTGACGACCAGAGACTATAAAGAGTCTGTTAAAAAAGGTGGCTGCGGAGAGTGCCAGACATCTTGCCAGTCTGCATGCAAGACATCCTGCACAGTAGGAAACCAGAGCTGTGAGAATGCCGGCAAATAGCCAGTCATAAATCAATGAATTGTCAAACAGCGAGTAGGGGGGAACATTCCCGCCTACTCGATTGTGTGTAATGAGTGTGGGAAGGAATTAAAATTGATACATCAGTATAAAAACAATGGATACAATATCGTTTTGGATGTCAACAGCGGTTCTGTGCATGTCGTCGATGACCTTGTTTACGATGCGATTGCTTATATGGTGGACAACCATCTTGAAAAGGCAGAACAGTCTGTGGCATATGAGGCGTTAAAAGCGCACTTTTCAGACAGAAAGATCTCCAAGCCAGAGGAACTGTCTGAGATTGTGGAAGAGATTTATGAGCTGAAAGAGCAGGGAATGCTCTTTACAGAAGATATATATGAGAAAAGCATTGATGCGTTCAAAAACCGTGAGACTGTTGTCAAGGCGCTCTGCCTGCATATTGCACATGACTGCAATCTCAAATGCAAGTACTGTTTTGCGGAGGAGGGCGAGTATCATGGCAGGCGTGCGTTGATGAGTTATGAGGTTGGAAAAAAGGCACTGGATTTTCTGGTAGCCAACTCAGGAAACCGCGTCAATCTCGAGGTCGATTTTTTTGGCGGGGAGCCGTTAATGAACTGGCAGGTTGTGAAAGATCTTGTTGCGTATGGCAGAAGTCTCGAGGAACCACATCACAAAAAATTCCGCTTTACACTTACGACCAACGGGGTTTTGTTAAACGATGAAATCATGGAGTTTGCCAACAGGGAAATGGCAAATATCGTGCTGAGTATAGACGGCAGAAAAGAAGTGAATGACAGAATGCGTCCGCTTGCGGGCGGGCAGGGCAGTTATGATTTGATTCTGCCAAAATTCCAAAAGGCTGCCGAGAGCAGAAACCAAACAAACTATTATGTGCGCGGGACATTTACGCATTTCAACAAAGATTTTGCATCGGATGTCTGCCACCTCGCAGATCTGGGCTTTCAGCAGATTTCTGTAGAGCCGGTGGTGGTGGCGGAGAGTGCAGAGTATGCGCTTGCCGAATCCGATCTTCCTGAGCTTCTTGCAGAGTATGACAAGCTCGCAGCCGAGATGATCAGACGGCACCGTGAGGGAAGAGGCTTCAACTTCTTTCATTTTATGCTGGATTTACAGGGCGGACCGTGTGTCTACAAAAGGCTGTCCGGCTGCGGTTCTGGCACAGAGTATCTGGCAGTGACGCCGTGGGGAGACTTTTATCCCTGCCATCAGTTTGTCGGGCAGGAGGAGTTCCTGATGGGCAATGTGGAGGAAGGTATCACTAGAACGGATATTCGAGAACAATTCAAGACATGCAATGTATATTCAAAGGAGAAGTGTAAGAACTGCTTTGCAAAATTTTATTGCAGCGGAGGATGTGCGGCAAATTCTTACAACTTCCATGGAAATATCCATGATGTTTACGAGCTTGGCTGTGAGCTTCAGAGGAAACGCGTTGAATGTGCAATCATGATAAAGGCTGCTCTTGCCGAAGAAGATACAAAGTAAAGGAGTACAGGTTATGAAAAAAAACAAAGGTGTGGTTACGCTGGTCGTGACAGTGCTTGTCATGGCGGCGTTAGGATTTGTGTCAATATGGGGTATTGGCACAGAGAAAGCTGGTTCAGCCGCAGGAATCAAGCAGGGACTTGACCTCGCAGGCGGTGTGAGCATCACCTATCAGGTGGTAGGCGATGAAGATCCTTCTACGGAGGATATGGACGATACGATTTATAAGCTCCAGCAGCGTGTGCAGGGGTACAGCACGGAGGCGCAGGTCTACAAGGAAGGCACAGACCGGATTAATATCGAGATTCCCGGTGTGTCTGATGCCAACTCGATTCTGGAAGATCTGGGCAGGCCCGGTGCGTTGTACTTTATCGCGCAGACAGATGCGCAGGGGAATCAAAATTATTCCTACACAGGGGCTGGCGCAACAGGGTATTCGTTAAATAAGACAATTGAAGAGCTTCAGGCTGATGGAAGCATCGTGCTGGAGGGTACAGATGTGGAGGCAGCAGACGGCGGCTCAGGGAGCGACAGCCTTGGAAACAGCCAGTTTGTTGTGGATTTGGTATTCACAAGTGAGGGTACGACAAAGTTTGCAGACGCCACCACGAAGGCATTTGCAAACAACCAGTCTATTGGTATCTACTATGACGGCGATTTTATCAGTGTACCGAATGTACAGGCGGCGCTCACAGACGGCAAGGCACAGATTACAGGAATGGGAACATTTGAGCAGGCAGAACGGCTTGCAAGCCAGATTCGTATCGGCGGACTGAAATTGGAGTTGGAGGAGCTGCGCTCGAATGTCGTAGGTGCACAGCTCGGTGAGGAAGCAGTGCGCACCAGCCTTCTTGCGGCGCTGATTGGCTTGATTATCATCGCGCTGTTTATGATCGTTGTATACCGCATTCCGGGTCTTGCTTCGGTGCTTGCATTGGTTATTTATACCTGTCTGATCGTGATTTGCCTGAATATCTTTGAGCTGACGCTGACCTTGCCGGGAATCGCTGGTATTATTCTCTCGATTGGTATGGCGGTAGATGCAAATGTGATTATCTTTGCGCGTGTCAGGGAGGAGATCACGGCTGGAAAGTCAGTCAGAAATGCGATTGACACAGGTTTCCAGAAGGCGCTCTCAGCGATTGTGGACGGTAACGTGACAACGTTAATCGCGGCGCTGGTGCTCGGCATCAAGGGCTCAGGCACAGTAAAAGGCTTTGCCTACACACTTGGACTTGGTATCGTGCTGTCTATGTTTACAGCGCTCTTTGTGACCAGACAAATTTTGAAGGCATTTTTCGCAGTGGGCCTCAAAGACGTGAAGTTCTATGGAACCAACAAAGAAAAAGGAACTGTCAATTTCCTTTCCAAGAAAAATATCTTCTTTGCGTGCTCTATTGCTGTGATTGTCCTTGGTTTTGTGTTTATGGGCATCAATGGCGCCACGACAGGCAAGGTGCTCAATTACAGCCTTGACTTTGTGGGCGGTACTTCGACAAATGTAACCTTTAATGAAGATTTAGCGCTTGCAGAAATTGACACGAAGGTGGTGCCGGTGTTCACCAATATAACAGGGGACGGCGCAGTGCAGGTACAAAAGGTAGCAGGCTCGAACGAGGTGATCTTTAAGACAAGAGAGCTCAATCTCTCGGAGAGAGAGCAGTTAAACAGCGCGCTGGCGGAACAGTTTGGCGTGAATGAGGAGCTGATTACTGCGGAGACGATCAGTTCGACCATCAGTTCGGAGATGAAGAACGATGCGGTGATTGCGGTGATCATTGCGACAGTTTGTATGCTGATCTATATTTGGTTCCGTTTTAAGGATATTCGTTTTGCGGCAAGTTCTGTCGCAGCGCTGGTACATGATGTGCTTGTTGTCCTTGCATTTTATGCGGTTGCAAAAGTGTCTGTGGGCAGTACCTTTATTGCCTGTATGCTGACCATTGTGGGATATTCAATCAATGCGACCATCGTAATCTTTGACCGTATCAGAGAAAATCTTGGCACAATGCTGAAAAAGGATTCTTTGGAGGAACTGGTCAACAGGAGTATCAGCCAGACACTCTCAAGAAGTATCTTTACATCACTGACAACATTTATCATGGTTGCGGCGCTGTATGTACTGGGTGTTACGTCGATTAAGGAATTTGCACTGCCGCTGATGGTAGGTATTGTGTGTGGTACGTATTCTTCTGTATGTATTACTGGCGCACTCTGGTATGTGCTCAGGACAAAAATAAAAAAGGCATAAGAAGATTGGCATAAGAAGCTTCTTCTTAATATTTGGGGCTGCAGCTTCTATGCTGCGGCCTTTTCGGTTTCAAAACGGCTGACCAAAGGGGGAATTATATGGATATGACAGCACAAAAGCGGTTTGGCATCTCGGCGGCTGCGCTCAAATGGCTTGCGGTTGTTACGATGGTGATAGATCATTTTGCATTGGCGGTTTACAGATGGCTTCCGAATTATGATTACAACGTTTATTTCGTACTGAGAAAAGTAGGCAGACTTGCCTTTCCAATTTATTGTTTTTTGCTGGTCGAGGGGTTTTTCCACACAAAGAATGTGGCAAAGTATTTTAGAAACTGTTTTTTGTTTGCAGTAATCTCAGAACTGCCATTTAATATGGCAGTCTTTGGCAAAGTGGTCTATCCCAAGGGGCAGAATGTGTATTTTACACTCTGTATTGGCCTGTGTGCGCTGATACTTCTGGAGAAGCTCAAACTGCGGTATGAGATGAAGTATATACTGCTCAGACTGGTTATCATTGCCGGTATGGCGTATGCGGGGGAGCGGCTGGAGGTAGACTACCATTGGAAGGGTGTTTTGTTTATTATAATGTTTTACTATGTCAGGAATATGCAGGAGTGGGTACGCAATGTCGCAGGAATCTGCGCATTTGCCTATGAAATCACAGCGCCGCTCGCAATGATACCGATTCATTTTTACAACGGAGAGCGCGGCAGGCAGATGAAGTATTTATTCTATGCAGTCTATCCAGTTCATTTGCTGGTATTTGGCTTGATTCGGTTTTATCTGACAGGGAAATTGTGAAAGGAGTAACAATGTTTACATATGAGATGAATGCAGGTTACAGTGTGATGGATGCGTCTTTATGCATGACGGTGCCTGCAATATTGGATTGTTTTCAGGATGCGGCGGTTTTTGAATCGGAGAATGGACGCATTAATGTCGATTATCTCTACAGCAGGCAGATTGCGTGGATTTTGAACTCATGGCAGATTGTGATTGACAGGAGACCCCGCCTGAATGAGCGCATCAAGATTGCCACAGCGCCCTATGATTTTACAAATTATGTAGGATTTCGGAATTTTTCTGTCTATGGCGAAGATGGCGAGATGATTGTCCGGGCGGCATCTGTCTGGACCTTGATTGACACAGAGAAATTGTGTCCAGTAAGACTCACGCAGGAGCTGCAGGAGGGCTATGAGTTTGACCAAAAACTTGAGATGGACTATGCGCCGAGAAAGATCACGCTGCTCGGGGACGGGCAGATACAGGATCAGTTCCGGGTACGGAAATTTCAGATTGATTCGAACAAGCATATGAATAACGTGGAGTATGTCCGCTATGCGATGGAGACACTGCCGGAAGATGCGGCATTTCAGGAGCTTAGGGCAGAGTATAAAAAGCCAGCATTGTATGGAGATGAGGTAACAGCTTCCGTAATCCGAGCAGAAGGAAAACACCAAGTGGTACTGCGGGATAATGAAGGCGCGGTCTATGCAGTGGTGGAATTTACGCTGGGGGGCGTCACAGTATGAGCAAATGGATGGTGGCGGCAAAGCGGGCAGATTTTGAGGGAATTGGAAAAAAATACCAGATTAGTCCGGTGCTTGCCCGCATTATCAGAAACAGAGATGTGATCGAGGACAAGGATATTGACAAGTTTTTGAATGGGACGAGAGCGGACTTGTATGTGCCGGGACTCATGAAAGATCTGGACAGGGCAGTGGAGATTTTGCTGCAAAAGATTGCGGAGAAAAAGCAGATACGGATTATAGGGGATTATGACATTGACGGAATCTGCTCTACATATATTTTATACAGGGGGCTGACAGCGTGCGGCGCACAGGTGGACAGTGCCATTCCGCATAGAATCCGCGACGGCTACGGGTTAAATGAACATCTGATACAAGAAGCATATGAGGCAGGGACAGATATCGTGATTACCTGTGATAACGGCATTGCCGCCTATGACCAGATTGAGATGGCAAATGCGCTGGGAATGACAGTGATTGTGACGGACCATCACGAGGTGCCTTATGACGAGCTTGATGGCAGAAGGCAGTACAAGGTGCCAAGGGCGAGCGCGGTCGTGGACCCCAAGCAGGAGGATTGCGGATATCCCTTCCCGGAAATATGCGGGGCTGTGGTGGCCTATAAATTGATGCTGGCGCTGATTGCACAACAAAAACACACAGACTGGCAGAGCGTCATGGAGTCGGAGACTGGTCTTGAGCTTTTGGAGTTTGCTGCTTTTGCGACGATCGGAGATGTGATGGAGCTGCGGGACGAGAACCGTATCATTGTCAAGAATGGGCTGGCGCTCATGGCAAATACGAGAAATATCGGATTGAAGGCACTGATGCAGGCGACAGGGACAGACCCGGCGCGCATCAAGCCGTACACGGTAGGTTTTGTGCTGGGTCCTTGTCTCAATGCCACGGGAAGGCTCGATACGGCACTCAATGCGCTGGAACTGTTTCAGACGTCAAGTACAGCCCGTGCGGCGGTGCTGGCGGGCGATCTGAAAGCCATGAATGACAGCAGAAAGGAGCTTACATTAAAGGGCGTCGAGGAGGCGGTCGCTCAGATAAACCAGACAGGGCTGGACCGCGACAGGGTTCTTGTCGTGTATCTGCCGGAGGTGCATGAGAGTCTTGCGGGCATTATAGCCGGCAGAATCCGTGAAAAGTACTGCAAGCCAGTCTTTGTGCTCACGAAGGCAGAGGAGGGCGTAAAGGGCTCGGGACGCTCGATAGAGGCATTTCACATGTACGATGAACTGACAAAGTGCAAGGAGTTGTTTACCAAGTACGGCGGTCACAAGCTGGCGGCAGGCTTGTCGCTGGCGGAGGAGAATGTACCTGTGCTGCGCCGCAGGCTCAATGAGAATTGCCATCTGACAGACGATGATTTTGAGGAGAAGGTACTGATAGATGTGCCGATGCCAATGTCATATGTCAGTTTTTCGTTTATCAATGAGCTGGAAAAATTAGAACCTTTTGGCAATGGCAATGCCAAGCCGCAGTTTGCGCAGAAAAATGTCCGTTTTGTGAGTGGCAAAGTGCTTGGCGCTAACCGCAATGTGGGGAAGTATGTGGTGGAGGACGAGACACGCAGGCGGTATGATCTGATCTATTTTGGCGACATGGAAGGGTTTCACGAGTATGTGGCGGCAAAGTACGGCGCCGCGTCATTAGAGAGATTATACCAAACCGGCGCAGGCAAAAACGGCGGCGAAGAGATTGTACTTTCTATTGTGTATTACCCCGATGTAAATGAATACAGGGGAACGAAGTCCTTGCAGATGGTCATGAAGTATTATCAATAAATAAAAAAGTTGTTTTATCTTTTGTTAAGAAATATTATCTTATTTTTATGTTTAAAACACATTTTTGACACATTTGTTGGGTATAGTAATAGACAGATAGTTGAAGCAATCACTATCTCCCCCCTCATAAGAAAATATACAATAAGGGCCATGTTCTGCATGGCTCTTATTGTGTGCTGCAATCCAATACATTATGTAATTTTTAGGATTTAAACACATTTTAGACACATTTATTGGGTATAGTAATAGACAGATAGTTGAAACACTCACTATCTCCCCCCTCATAAGAAAATATGCGACAAGAGCCATGTTCTGCATGGCTCTTGTTGTGTGTTGCTGACAAATAAATATTTGAGATTTGATATAGAGTATGGTATCATTTACATAAATACAAAGGAGATGTATTTAACCAGTTTCTTTATCATGGCAGGCAGACGATTTTGCCGGACAGACTGGCCGAACTGGATACGACAGAGATTGCCGTACCATATGGGACTGATCAGACTTTGGTACCAGAACAAAAATACAGGGATGTCGCAAAACTGCTGACGGCAATGACCGACGGAAAGGCTGCATACTGTATATTGGCAGTGGAGAATGAAGCAAAGATTAACTATGCGATGCCAGTGAAGGATGGACTGTATGATTTTATGCAGCTTGCTAAGCAGGTGACAGAGACTGCGAATGCCCACAAAAAAGATAAAAAATCAACTGTCAGACCGACAACAGATGAGTTTTTAAGTGGTTTCTGGAAGGGTGACAGACTACTGCCAGTGGTTACTTTGGTGGTTTATTTTGGGGCAGAAGAATGGGATGGACCACTGAGCCTGAAGGAGATGTATGCTGATGTAGATAAAGAAATTTTAAAGTATGCAGCAGATTATCAAATTAATCTGATTGCACCAAAAAGGCTTACAGAAAGACAACTCAATGAGTTTCATACAAATTTCCGAGAAATAATGAAATTTATTAAGTATTCTACGGATAGCCAGAAGCTCAAAGAAAAAATAAGTACAGACAAGAGATTTCAAAGCGTAGAGCGTCAGGCCGTAGATGTGATCAATGCAGTGACAGGCTCTAAAGTAAAATATTCTGGAAGAAAGGAAGCGGTGGATGTGTGTATTGCAATTCAGGAGATTAGGGAAGAAGGCAGACAGGAGGGCTGGCAGCAAGGGAGAATAGAAGGCATCATACTTGCTTATAAAGAGATGGGGCATTCGCAGGAGGAAGTGAAAAATTATCTTACAATGAAATGTGAAAAAAATGACGAAGAAGCAGCCTGCTTGATAAAAAAGTACTGGAAATAAGCGAATCGAAGCTTTACAAATTCCCGACAATTTATTACAATAAGAGATATTTGAGCAAAATGGAGGAATAGGAAATGAGTGACACAGAAAAAAATACAGTTGAAGTTTCTAACGGGGAAAAGGAGGTCGTATCCAGAAATTTTATCGAGCAGCTCATCGACAAGGATTTGGCAGAGGGTGTCTATGATGCGGTACATACACGCTTTCCGCCAGAGCCAAACGGCTATCTGCACATTGGACATGCCAAGGCGATTCTTGTCAATTATGGGTTAGCAAAAGAATACGGCGGCAAGTTCAACATGCGTTTTGACGATACGAATCCAACCAAGGAGGACATCGAGTTTGTGGAGTCCATCAAGGCCGACGTCGAGTGGCTCGGCGCAGACTGGGAGGACAGGCTGTTTTTTGCCTCTGATTACTTCGACCAGATGTACGACTGCGCCGTAAAGCTGATTCAAAAAGGAAAGGCATATGTGTCTGACCTGACAGCAGAGCAGATTAAGGAATACAGAGGCACCTTTACAGAGCCGGGAAAAGAAGATCCGTCAAGCAGCCGTTCCGTGGAGGAAAATTTGCAGCTTTTTGAGGACATGAAGAACGGAAAATATGCGGACGGTGAGAAGGTACTCCGCGCGCGCATTGACATCACATCACCCAATCTGAATATGAGAGACCCGGTAATCTACCGTGTGGCGCACATGACACACCACAACACAGGAGACAAGTGGTGCATCTATCCAATGTATGACTTTGCGCACCCGATTGAGGATGCCATCGAGGGCATCACGCATTCAATTTGTACGTTGGAGTTTGAGGATCACAGACCACTGTATGACTGGGTGGTGAGAGAGCTGGAATACCCGCACCCGCCAAGGCAGATCGAGCAGGCAAAACTGTATTTGACCAACGTAGTGACAGGAAAGCGCTATATCAAAAAGCTTGTGCAGGAGGGAATCGTGGACGGCTGGGACGACCCGAGACTGGTTTCCATCGCGGCGCTCAAAAGGCGCGGCTTCACGCCCGAGTCTATCCAGAAGTTTGTAGAGCTCTGCGGCGTGAGCAAGGCAAACTCCTCGACAGACTATGCGATGCTTGAGTACTGTATCCGCGAGGATTTAAAACTCAAAAAAGCTAGAATGATGGCGGCGCTCGACCCTGTGAAACTTGTGATAGACAACTATCCCGAGGGAGAAGTGGAGTATTTAGAAGTACCAAACAACCTTGAAAACGAGTCTTTGGGCTCGAGACAGGTACCGTTTTGCAGAGAGCTGTATATCGACAGGGAAGACTTTATGGAAGAGCCGCCGAAAAAGTATTTCAGGCTGTATCCCGGCAATGAAGTGCGTCTTATGAGCGCGTACTTTGTAAAGTGTGTCAGCTATGAGAAGGACGATGATGGCAAGGTGACAGTCGTGCACTGCACGTATGACCCCGAGACAAAGCAGGGAAGCGGCTTTACAGGCAGAAAGGTGAAGGGGACAATTCACTGGGTTCCAGCGCCGTATGCAGTCAAAGCAGAAGTACGGCTGTATGAGAATTTGATTGATGAGGAGAAGGGTGTCTACAATGAAGATGGTTCTCTCAATCTCAATCCCAACTCGCTCACCGTATTAAAGGACTGCTATGTAGAACCGGCACTCAAAGATGCAAAGCCATATGACAGCTTCCAGTTTGTGAGACAGGGCTTCTTCAATGTAGATGCAAAGGATTCCCGGCCAGATGCACTCGTATTCAATAGAATCGTGTCGCTCAAGAGCTCATTTGTGCTGCCCAAATAACAAATTGTGTAGAAGGGAAAATTACATGAGATATAAATGTCTGATCTTAGACCATGATGACACCGTAGTCAACAGTACCGCCACAATCCATTATCCGGCATTTCTTGAAGCGCTTAAATTATTAAGACCGGGCGTGACCATCTCGCTCGAGGATTATTTTCGGGAGAATTTTGATCCGGGATTTATCCCTTATTGTGTCGGGAAGTTAGGCATGACTGACGACGAACTTGAGGTGGAGGTCGAGTGCTGGCGAAATTACGTATCGGGGCATACCGCAAAGGCGTACGGCGGAATCCGTGAAATCATAGCGCGCCAAAAAGCGGAAGGCGGCATTGTGTGCGTGGTTTCACACTCTTATGACTATAATATCAGAAGGGACTATGAAGCAAATGACCTCCCTATGCCAGATCAGATTTTTGGCTGGGAGTGTCCTCCTGCGCAGAGAAAGCCCAGTACATATGCATTAGAGCGCATCTCCCACGAATATGGGATTAAGCCTGAGGAAATGGTTGTGATTGACGATTTGAAACCCGGCTACGACATGGCAAAAGCTTACGGCGCGCCGTTTGTCGGGGCAGGCTGGTCCAATGATATTCCAGAAATCCGGGTATTTATGCAAAAAAACAGTGATGTATATTTTACAGAAGTAGCGCAGTTGGCGGCATTTTTGTTTGAAGAAGCTTAGCTTTAGCGGCTTTATTTCCTGCATGAGTCTTTACACTAAAGGGGACTGTTGTCAAACAGCCCCCTTTGATGTACAAAGCCCTGTTTAATTTACGGCTCCGATTCCGAGTCATCAAAAAATTTTACAGTCGTACTCACAGACTGGCCATTGTCAGTGTAGGTGGAGGACACGGACGATGTATTCTCTTCGTGCGCAGAGGAAGTGATCTCGTCTTGTGCTGGCACAGAGGACATATCCACCTGCGTGTAGACGGGCTCTACTGTGGGAGAGGTCATCTCACCGATAATCTCCTTTGCCTTGTCAATTTTCTCTGACACATTGAAGTGCTCAAGCTTCTCTTTGGTCTTGTCAAGTGTCTCGATGACCTTCTCGCCTATGATTTCCTTTGCATTGTCTATGTCTATAGGAACATGTGGATGATTTTTGCTGCCAGTGGTGCTTGGGGAATCAGCAGAAAAATCCTCCTCCTCCAAATCCTCATCGAAATCGTCAAAATCATCAAAGTCGTCAAAATCGTCCTCGGGAGCGTTCGCTTTATTTCGAAGATAATAATAGGTTCCAGCAGCTGCAGCACCGGCGAGGGCACTGAATAAAACAAGCTTGCTAAATTTCTTAGCCATGTGTGGTTCTCCTTTCCTGTTGCAGTTGTTTTTTAGATAAATCTATTTTAATACTATTTTATGGAAATGAAAAGAGATTATGTAAAAATTGCTGAAAAATGATAGGGCGGTGTTTGTTGCTTCCTTTGTAAAATTATGTTACTATTGATGTAATCAAGGAGTGCTGCTTAGGCGTGCACACAATACGGAGGTACAGATGAACGAAAAATTTTTTGACCTTGCAAGAGAGAAACAGGACCGCATGATTAACGGCGCGATAGAAGTGTTTGCCAAAAACGGATATAAACACGCCAGCACGGACGATATGGTAAAGACCGTCGGCGTCAGCAAAGGACTCTGGTTTCACTATTTTGGTTCCAAAGAGGGCATCTACGTTTTCGTATATGATTACTGTGTCAAATATATGCTGTTAGAGCTGTCTACAATCGTGGATGAAAATGAAACAAATTATTTTGAGCTGATGCGCCAGATTGCCAAGACCAAAGTCAAAGTGGGGCGGAGTTATCCATACCTCACAATCTTTTTGGAGGAGGCAGCGCACGAGCCAGAACAGGCCCTTGCCGCCAAGACGGCAGCGTCCAGACAAAGCTATGAGGAGAGGCTGGACGCATATCTAAAGCCCGCTGAGATTGAAAATGTCTCTGACAGGGGGAGGCGCGAGCGCATCAAGAAAATGCTCGAGTACACCATCAGCGGCATTATACGCGAGAAGACGGCACAGGCGGCAGAGTCCGATGTGATATTCAGGGAGATCAAAGCATATATTGATTTGGTGCGGGATATGGCATTGAATCTCACCTGAATCTCATACGGGGCGCAAGCGTCGTTATTTCTTTTGCTGGTACACGGGGGCGGCAGGATAACCGCCCTTTAATTTCTGCATTCCGCGCTGGATTGCATCTTTTGAGTTCTTCCAGTCGGCGTCCGCATTCTGGTAGTCAAACTTCTCCACCATCCAGCTTACATCTTCCTCAAGGCGTTTGAGATTGTGCTCCATAAGTGGGAACACAATGTTAAAAAATTCATCACACTGCTTCTGGTTTAACTTCTCGACTGCGCTCTGGCACAGATCGCCGAAATGGACGACACAGAAGCCTTTGCTGCTTTCGAGCTTTTTGATAAAGTCGGCGTCTTTTTTGTACATATAGAAAAAGGTGTCGAGGTAGCGCGCGTAGGTATCCTCATACTGGCGGCAGATATAGCACGAGCGCTGCTTTTCATAGGTCCATGCAGTCATGGTGTTATTGACCTCCTTAGAGCGTTTGAGCCGGTCCATAAAGGAAAGCTTTGCGGGCTTAAATTTCTTGACTTCGCTGGAAAATTCATCATTTATTTTTTTGAAGTGTGTCTTGAGAATCCAAGCGTTTCCGAGCGTATTTCCATACTGGAACATTTTCAGGAAGTGGTAGCGGCAGAAGCCCTCCTTGTCGGTCAGGTCGCGGATATCGCTCTCCATGTACGAGGAGCCAGAGCCGAGCGTGAAGTCGAGCAGGTCCTGTTCGAGTTTTTGTTCAATGAAGCAGAAGGGGCATTCGTCGTTGGCGGCAAAGGCGTCGTTTAAGGGAATGGTATAAAGCTGTTCTTTCATGATATGTTCTCCTTTTTGCTATGATATAGATATTTTAACATATTTCACGAAAAAATTTCAAAAAAAGTTTTAAAAATATATATAATTGTCAAAAAATATGGTAAAATGAATACAAATAAATGAAAGAGGGAATGAAGGAGGTTGCTTATGGGTAAGTTTATGGTTGCAGGATTTGTTCAGATGGAGACGATTATAAAGGTTGAAGCTCTGCCAGTTCCGTATAAACAGTTTGAGAGTATACCAGATCTGGTCAATTCGGGAATTGGCGGTGCAGGGTTTAACGAGGCGATGGCGCTCAAGTGGCTTGGCAACGAGGTGGACTTTATGAGCATGGTGGCGAGAAATATGTCAAGGCGCCAGATTGAGGCATATCTGAAAACGTTTGATGTGAACCTCAAGACAGATTATGTGCTGCCAATGTTAGATGGGATGCCTACTTCGGTAATCTTATATTGTAAGGGGAAAAAGCAGACATTTGAGGACGTTAAGGATATCAGACATGTGGAGTATGACTATGACCTGCTCGAGAGCCGCATACAGGACAAAGATATGATTCTGATGTCAAACTGTAATTTCTGCCGTCCGATTATCGGACTTGCCAAGAAGTATCAGAAGCCGCTTGCGGTGAACGTGCGCAGCATGAGAGCGGAGAAGATAGCAAACAAGGAGGATTTTCTGGCGGCGGCAGATATATTATATATCAGTGACGATGATCTTGAGAGCGACCACTATGACTGCATCAAGGAGTGCAGGGAGAAATATGACCCGGAAATTGTCATTATGGGTATCGGGGACAAGGGCGTGATTCTCTACACAAAGGAGGACAACAGCATAATTGAGTACAGACCGGTCAAGACGAATGAGATCGTGAATACAATCGGCGCTGGAAACGCACTGTTCTCGTCGTTTATGCACTATTATGTCAAGACAAAGAATGCCAAGGAAGCAATCAAAAACGCACTGTTGTTTGCTTCGTACAAGATTGGATTTGTAGGAACCTCCAATGGATTTATGACAGAAGAGCAGATTGAACAGTGGAAGAAACTCATCTGGTTATAAAAACGAGTAGGGGAAAAATGTTCCCCTACTCGTTTTCCATATAAATATACCGCAGAAATTCAATCGCATTGTCCAGATTTTTGGTATTGACAATGAAGCCTAAGACGGGCTTTGTGCCTGTGTAGTAGGTGCTTTGGTCCAGCTTCGGCGCGTCGTCCACATAGACGCCGACAGGCGTCAGGACTTCCGCTTCACCGTATTTGGCGTAGTACAGCTTGTCCTCGAATTTGGCGAGCAGGTCGCCGGGAAGCACTGTCGTGAGATCATAAAGACATTCCGTGCGCGCAAAGTAATCGAGCGTGGCCTCATCACCCGCAACAACGTCCAGTTCACCCGTTGATATGACAGCCATCGTCTTTTCGAGCGCCATAAAAGTATTCATGTCTGTACTGTCAGGGGTGTAATACATCGAGTCGTCAATGCAGGCGTCATGCTCTTTGGTGTCGATGCCAAGATGGCTGACAAAGCCGTCGAGTAGTTCCGTGCCGGACGGCTTTCCGGTAGTATTGTAGAAAAACGCGGCAAAGGCAGTATCGGAGGGCGCTGTCAGCATGGAGTATGCAATAGAGCCCGCAAGGAGGAGTACGGCGAGAACCAAGAGGGTAGTTTTTAGGTAATATTCGTTAAAATATGCCAGTTTTTCTTTGAGCGGGGCATCTTTTAACTTGGCATTCTGCTCTCGGATTTCGTCGTGCATTGAGTTGTTTTTGTCGCGGTTTTTGTTGTAGACTTCCATGGTAACACCTCCATCATTCATAATGACTATCATATATGGAAATGCTGGCAAATGTCAATCAACATACTATAAATTTTTTCTAAAGCAGGAATATTACATTGAATTATTCTGTGATATAAGGTATTATTGTAATAATAAAATTAAGGAAGGGATTACATTATGAATGAAAGCTATAAGGAACTGTTGGTGAAAAGAGAAAAAGGAATGAAGGAGGCGCTGATCCGTGCGGCGTGTGTGGCGCTGACGGTGGTGGCAGGGCTGCTCACGCTGATGACTGGAAAGATTACGTTCTTTATCATCGTTGTCGTGCTGGGCGTACTGGACTATTTTGTATTCCAGTGGACGGATATCGAATTTGAGTATCTGTATCTGGACAAGGAGATATCAGTGGACAAGATTATGGCAAAGACGAGAAGGAAAAAAATGTTGACGATTGATGTCAACAAAATAGAAGTCATGGCGCCGGAAAAATCGCACCAGCTTGATTCCTACAGGAACCGCCAGACCAAGGTGACAGATCTCAGTGCGGGGCATGACCTGCCAGAGCAGAAGCTGTACTGGGTCTATTATGAGGGAAGCCAGAAATTTTTGATGAATCTGACAGAAGATTTTGTCCATACCGTCAAGATGATTGCACCTAGAAAAGTTTTTACAGATTAAGTGCTTGACAAGCTGTGTCTGCTTTAGTATAATTTTAAAAATATTTTCTAATAATTTAATATTTTTTTAGAATTACTTTCAAATTTTCATTGTACAGGAGGAAGAAAAATGGGTCAGATAATCGGCGAAGGCATTACTTTTGATGACGTACTATTAGTACCAAGCTACTCACAGGTCATTCCCAATCAGGTTGACTTGACGACATGGTTGACCAAGAAAATCAAACTGAACATTCCTATGATGAGTGCAGGCATGGATACCGTCACAGAGCACAGAATGGCGATTGCTATGGCAAGACAGGGCGGTATCGGTATTATCCACAAAAATATGTCCATTGATGCTCAGGCAGAAGAGGTAGACAAGGTAAAACGTTCAGAGAATGGCGTGATCACAGATCCTTTTTCACTTACTCCCAATCATACACTCGGAGACGCAGATGCCTTGATGGCAAAATTCCGTATCTCGGGTGTTCCAATCACCGAGGGCAGAAAGCTTGTCGGTATCATCACAAACCGTGATTTGAAATTCGAGACAGACTATTCAAAGAAAATAAAGGAGTCCATGACTTCGGAGGGACTGATCACAGCAAAGGAGGGCATCACGCTCGAGGAGGCAAAGAGGGTGCTCGCCGATGCGAGAAAAGAAAAACTTCCGATTGTAGATGACAACTATAATCTCAAAGGACTGATCACAATCAAGGACATTGAAAAGACGATCAAGTATCCGCTCGCCGCAAAAGATGCGCAGGGAAGGCTGCTGTGCGGCGCGGGCGTCGGCATCACGGCGAATGTGCTTGACCGCGTGGAGGCGCTTGTGGCGGCAAAGGTCGATGTCATCGTGCTTGACAGTGCGCACGGGCATTCTGAGAACGTGCTCAAATGTCTGAAAATGATCAAGGAGAAGTATCCCGAGCTGCAAGTTATCGCGGGCAATGTCGCGACAGGGGAGGGCACACGGGCGTTGATTGAGGCAGGCGCAGATGCAGTCAAGGTCGGAATCGGTCCGGGCTCGATCTGTACGACACGTATTGTCGCAGGTATCGGCGTGCCACAGATTACTGCGGTAATGAATGCTTATGCGGTGGCAAAACAGTACAATATTCCAATCATCGCGGACGGCGGTATCAAGTATTCCGGCGACATGACAAAGGCGATTGCAGCCGGCGGAAGTGTCTGCATGATGGGCAGCATCTTTGCAGGGTGTGAAGAAAGCCCCGGAACATTTGAGCTGTTTCAGGGAAGAAAATATAAGGTGTACAGAGGCATGGGCTCGATCGCAGCCATGGAGAACGGGAGCAAGGACCGTTACTTCCAGTCAGATGCCAAGAAGCTCGTGCCGGAGGGCGTTGAGGGACGCGTTGCCTACAAGGGAAATGTGGAGGACACAGTATTTCAGCTTATGGGCGGCCTCCGCTCTGGTATGGGGTATTGCGGCACACAGACGATCGAGGAACTCAAGAATAACGGCAGATTTATGAAAATTTCTGCGGCAGCGCTCAGAGAGAGCCATCCTCATGATATCCATATCACAAAAGAGGCACCAAACTATAGCGTCGATGAGTAATTTTGATTTTATAGGAAGCGCTGTCACACCTTGTGACAGCGTTTTCGATTGCATACAGGGAGGATTTGTCATCAATGCTATATACAAAATACCACCTATATGATAAGGGGGTGGAAATCATGATTCCATCCGATATCAAGCCATCAGAAGCCTTCCTGTCATCACAGAATAGCTGGCTCTCAAAGGACAAAAAGACTGTGCTTCAGATCTCAAGAGGCGGGGCAGATCTGACAGAGGAGAGCATAAACCACCAGTTAAATGAATACTATAAAGGGTTTCGCAGAAATGTCTGTGACTTTCAGTGCAGGCACATCAAACGGCGCACAATTAACAGGAGGGTTTTTGGGGAGATACAATACACATCACGCGCGGCGGGATATCATTTTTATAATGTATTTCTGCTGGGCAGTTATCAGGAAAGAGAGCTTGTCATCACGATTCAGTGCATGGAGAAGCAGTGGGCGCCAAACGAACATATTTTCGAAAACATAATTGATTCCATTCGGATATTAAAAAGACAACAGGATGATATGGAGGATACAAGACATGCTGGTTAAGGCAAAAGAGAAGCAGATTTCCTTTTTATTTCAGGAAGATGACCCGTTTTTTGAGATTGGATACCGAATCTTAGAGCAAGAGCGCATCAGCCAAATGCTGCCCTACACAAGAAAAAACCAAAGAGGCAGGGAAAAGCTGGTGTATCAGGCAGACGGGGAGTCGCTGGTATTGCTCAGCGATATCGTCCCTGCGTTTGAAGAAAAAGAACTGGTGGATTTGTTGTGCGGAATGATTTTCCTGAATATGAAGGTCGAGGAGAATGGCTTTTTGAAAAAGGAGTGTATCTGGTGCAAATATGACAATCTGTATTATGACAAAGGAAATGGGTGCATCAAAGCAGCAATCCTTCCGATTACAGGAGAGCTCCGATATGCGGAGGGCGCAAGCTGGTATGGACAGTTTGAGGAAACGATGACCTGCATTGCCTCGTATCTGCCGGCTGACGGGCAGCAGTATATCAAGAAGCTATTGCTGATGCTGAAGCTCGGAGAGCTGACGCAGGAGGAAGCACTAGCGCGTTTACAGCACAGGGGCGGCAGTGTGTCAGGGGCGGGAAGGTGGCTGCATGAGCATCAGAAGGAGATTATATTGAGGCTGCTGTACCGCGGCAATGGGAGAGAGCTTGAATTTTTGATAGACGGCGAGGATTTTCTGATTGGCAGAAATGCTGCGATAGCAGACGGCATTATCACAGCGGAGTATTCCAAGGCCGTCAGCCGCAGGCATTGCCTGATTACAAAGCTGAATCATAAGTACTTTGTGCAGGACTTAAAAAGTGTAAATCACACGCTGGTGAACGGGATCATGATACCGCCGTATGAACTGATGGAATTGGAGAACAACGATATACTGAGTGTGGGAGATATCGAGTTTCGTGTGACCACCAGTGTATCATAACAGCGTATCTTAACAGGTAGAAGGGACAGGTTAGAACAGATGAAAGACACAGTAGAGATCAGATGGCATGGGCGCGGAGGACAGGGCGCCAAAACGGCTGCGCTGCTGCTGGCAGATGTAGCGTTTCAGACAGGAAAATATGTGCAGGGATTTCCAGAGTACGGACCAGAGCGTATGGGGGCGCCGATCACAGCGTACAACCGCATCAGTGCAAGCCCGATCACGGTACATTCCAATATCTATGAACCCGATTATGTGGTGGTAGTGGACGAGAGTCTGCTCGACAGCATTGATGTGACGAAGGGGCTCAGTCCCAAGGGCGCTGTCATCATCAATTCCACGCGCAGCAAGGAGGAGATTGAAGCGCATCTGCACGGCTATCAAGGGGCTGTCTACACAGTCGATGCAAAGGAGATTTCCATGAGAGCGCTGGGGAAGAATTACCCCAATTCGCCGATGCTTGCAGCGGTCGTGGCAGTGTCAAAGATTATGGAGAAAGAGGAGTTTCTCGCGGAGATGAAGGCTTCTTTTCAGCATAAATTTGCAAAGAAGCCGGAAGTGATTGATGGAAATATGATGGCGTTAGAACTGGCGTTCGAGGCGACAGTGTAAACAGGAGAAGGCAGGGAGGTACGGCATGGCAAGCGATAAAATATATGATAGGATTCATGAACAGAGCCCTTGGCAGGATATCACAGAGGGAAACAAAATTTTTGAGGCGGCTACATCAAAGGATTTCTGCACAGGAGAGTGGAGAACGGCAACTCCCGTGTGGGCTGTTGAGCGGTGTAAACAGTGTCTGTTGTGTACACCCGTGTGTCCAGATTCATCAATACCAGTGACAGCAGGGAAAAGAGAAGATTTTGATTATGACCATTGCAAGGGCTGCGGCATCTGTGCAAAGGTTTGCCCGTTTGGCGCGATCAGTATGAGGGAGGGAAAGTAAATGGCAGTCAGAGAACGTTTATCAGGGAATGAGGCAGTGGCATATGCGGTCAAGCAGGTCAATCCAGATGTGATGCCGGCATTCCCGATCACACCATCCACCGAGATACCGCAGTATGTAGCAAATTATATTGCAAACGGTGAGATTGATACAGAGTTTATCCATGTGGAGAGCGAGCACAGTGCGATGAGCGCGACAATCGGCGCGTCGGCAGCAGGCGCCAGAGCGGTTACAGCCACTTCCTCATGCGGTATGGCGCTGATGTGGGAAGAGCTCTATGTGGCGGCGTCAAACAGGCTTCCGATTGTTCTTGCGCTGGTGAACAGGGCATTGTCTGGCCCGATTAACATCAATGCGGACCACTCCGACAGTATGGGGGCAAGAGATTCCGGCTGGATACAGATTTATGCAGAGTCCAACCAAGAGGTCTATGACAATTTTATACAGGCATTTCCAATTGCAGAGGACAAGCGGGTCCATCTGCCAGTCATGGTGTGTCAGGACGGGTTTATCACAAGCCACGGCGTCGAGAATATCCTGCTGGTGGAGGATGACAAAGTAAAACAGTTTGTCGGTGAATATGAGCCAGAGCATTATCTGCTGAAGGAGACAGAGCGCATGGCACTTGGACCCTATGCAGTCTCGAATTATTATATGGAGACAAAGCGCGCGCAGCGGCAGGCAATGTGCAATGCAAGGGAAGTGATATTGGAGGTCGCAGCCAGATTTGAGGAGATGACAGGCCGCAAGTACAGCTTCTTTGAGGAATACCAGATGGAAGATGCCGAGTATGCAGTCGTGATCATTGGCTCTGCCGCTGGAACCTGCAAGGCGGCGGTTGAGGAGATCAGAGCCACGACGGGGAAAAAAGTCGGACTCCTCAAGATCAGAGTATTTCGGCCTTTTCCAGAGGAGGAGATTGCAAAGGCGCTCTCTAAGGTGAAATCGGTGGCAGTCATGGACCGGAGCGAGATGTTTTCGGCGACGAGCGGTCCCCTTGGCGCGGAGGTGCGTGCGGCGATGTATCAGGCACACAGTACCGCGGAGGTGGTGAATTATTTCTATGGTCTTGGCGGCAGGGATATTACAGTTTCTGATTTTAAGAAGGTCTATGACAATCTTGAGATGATCGCAAAGACGCATGTGGTGACGGGAATGTACGAGTACATAGGCTTGCGCAGTGCACAGTCAGAGGAGGTCTAGGAGAGCATGGAAAAGACAACATATAATTTCAAAGAGGTCATGAGCAAACCGGAACGTCTGGCGCCGGGACACAGAATGTGTGCTGGTTGCGGCGGCACGATCACGGTGCGCACCGTACTCCGGGCGCTGGAGGAGGGAGACCGGGCAGTCATCGGCAATGCGACAGGATGCCTTGAGGTATCTTCGTTTATGTATCCTTATACAGCGTATGAGGACAGTTATATCCACAACGCCTTTGAGAATGCAGGCGCGACGCTCTCTGGCGTGGAGACAGCCTATCATGTGTTAAAGAAAAAGGGAAAGATCAAAGAGAACTTTAAATTCATCACGTTCGGCGGAGACGGCGGCACGTATGATATTGGGTTTCAGTCGCTGTCAGGTGCGATGGAGCGCGGGCATGATATGGTGTACGTGTGCTATGACAATGGCGCCTATATGAATACCGGCACACAGCGCTCGTCAGCGACACCGCAGTATGCAGACACGACGACAACGCCGGCAGGAAGCGTATCTTCAGGAAAAGTACAGGTCAGAAAAGACCTCGCTGCCATCATGGCAGAGCATCATATTCCCTATGTGGGGCAGAGTACGTTTACCTCGAATTTTAAGGATTTGTACACAAAGGCACACAAGGCAATCTACACGCCGGGAGCGGCATTCCTGAACGTGATGTCGCCGTGCCCGAGAGGATGGGGCTATGAGCCAAGCGAGATGATGACGATCTGCAAACTGGCGGTGGACACTTGCTACTGGCCCGTGTTTGAGGTAATTGAGGGCAAGTGGATATTGAACTATGAGCCAAAGAACAAGCTGCCGATTGAAGATTTCTTGAAACCACAGAGAAGATTTAAACATTTGTTTAAGAAGGGGAATGAAGAACTCATCGGAAAATTTCAGGAGGAGATTGACCACAGATGGGAAGAGCTCAAGAGCCGTTGTAGTTTATAGAGCTAAAAAGCAGGCAATGCTGCCTGCTTTTTTAGCCTGCTAACTGAAATTTTGTTCAGCTTGCAGACGTGCTTCTTCGATTTCAGCCTGCTTCCTTGCCTCATCTTCAGCCGCCTCCCGCAAGAGCCGCTCATAGATTTCATTGGCTTCATGGATAATCTCCGCCTGCTCTGGCGGCGTGATCACATCATCTCCCGGCTGTCCTCCCTTAGCGATAAGGGAGTCAACAGACGACTGGCTGCTGGAAGCATACAAAATTGCATTCAGGGCAGCCTGTGTATTTTCATCAATTGGCTGCTGGCCATACAGACCGGAATAAGAGCCGGTTGTAGCATTGTACATGGAGTTGACATAGTCCGCTGTATCGGGTTCAGGGTTGTTGTCGTCCTCCTCCGCCTCAAGAGCGAGCAAGGCGGCTTCCTCAGCTTCGATTGCCTCAAGACGAAGCGCTTCCTCCTCCTCTTCCTTAGAGGGCCATATTCTGACCACCTCAGGGTTGTACTCTACTAACCACCATTTGATGACATGCGGGTAGTATTTCTTTAAAAAGTACGCTGTGGCTGGATCCATCATCTTAACACCATCTTTCGAATGAATTACAGTATCTATTCTGCTATTTATTTTAGCACATATTTAATAATATCGGTAGAAGAAAAGTGAAAATTTACTGAATTGTTTCAAAAAATATAGATTTTTGGCAAATCTCTGAAAAAGAAATAAAATGTATGATAAAAGTATAAACTAAATTGACAAAACAAAAAATAGTGTTATAGTGTATGTAGAACAAATAAAACAGACAAATAAATCAAAACAAGATTTAGATCAAGAACCGTCTGAGAGGAGGAACACCATGAATATCCAAAAATTTACACAAAAGTCTATAGAAGCAGTCAATCAGTGCGAAAAGCTTGCAATGGAATATGGGAACCAAGAGCTTGAACAGGAGCATCTTCTCTATGCGCTGCTGACGATTGATGACAGCCTGATTCTCAAACTTGTTGAGAAAATGGAAATCAATAAGGAGTACTTCGTCGGGAGAGTGTTAAAGGCGCTTGAAAAGCGGGTGAAGGTACAGGGCGGGCAGCCCTTTGTCGGACAATATCTGAACAAGGTGCTGATCAGCGCGGAGGACGAAGCAAAGCGCATGGGAGATGAATATGTATCTGTAGAACATTTGTTCTTATCCATGATACAGAATCCAAATAAAGAAATCAAGGAGATTTTCAGGGAGTACGGCATCACGAGAGAGCGCTTTCTGAGAGTGCTCTCAGAGGTGCGGGGAAACCAGCGGGTTACGAGCGACAATCCTGAGGCGACCTATGATACCCTAGAGAAGTATGGGCAGGATTTGGTGGAGAAGGCACGGAACCAGAAGCTTGACCCCGTGATCGGGCGGGATAATGAGATTCGGAATATTATCCGTATTCTCTCGAGAAAGACCAAGAACAATCCCGTGCTGATCGGTGAGCCCGGTGTGGGCAAGACCGCGGTTGTCGAGGGTCTGGCACAGCGCATTGTGCGGGGAGATGTGCCGCAGGGGTTAAAAGACAAAAAGATTTTCTCGCTGGATATGGGCGCACTGGTTGCCGGGGCAAAGTACAGAGGAGAGTTTGAAGAGCGGTTAAAGGCAGTGTTAGAGGACGTCAAGAACAGTGACGGGCAGATTATCCTGTTCATAGATGAGCTGCACACGATTGTCGGCGCAGGCAAGACAGACGGTGCGATGGACGCCGGGAATATGTTAAAGCCCATGCTTGCGCGGGGCGAGCTGCACTGTATCGGCGCTACGACGCTGGACGAGTACCGGCAGTACATTGAGAAGGACCCCGCACTAGAGCGGCGTTTTCAGCCCGTCATGGTCACAGAGCCGACCGTGGAGGACACCATCAGTATTTTGAGAGGCTTGAAGGAGCGCTACGAAGTGTTTCATGGCGTCAAGATTATGGATAATGCGCTGGTGAGTGCGGCAGTGCTGTCAAACCGCTATATCACAGACAGATTCCTGCCAGACAAGGCAATCGACCTTGTGGACGAGGCGTGCGCCATGATTAAGACAGAGCTGGATTCCATGCCGGCTGAACTCGATGAGCTGCAAAGGAAGATTATGCAGATGGAAATCGAAGTTGCCGCGCTCAAGAAGGAGGAGGACCGTCTGAGCGCTGAGCGTCTTGCCGCATTGCAGTCAGAGCTTGCCGAACAGAAAGAAGCGTTCCAGAACCGCAAGGCACAGTGGGACAATGAGAAGGCATGTGTGGAGAAGCTTTCAAAACTGCGCGAGGATATCGAGGAGTTAAACAATCAGATACAGATCGCACAGCGCGAAGGCAATCTTGAGAAGGCGGCAGAATTAAGTTATGGGAAGCTGCCTGAGCTGAAAAAGCAATTAGAGATTGAGGAGGAGACCGTTCATGCCAGAGAGATGTCGCTGGTGCACGAGAGCGTGTCCGATGATGAGATTGCAAAGATTATATCCCGCTGGACAGGAATCCCGGTATCCAAATTAAATGAGAGTGAGCGCAACAAAACCCTGCATTTAGATCAAGAGCTGCACAAGCGGGTGATTGGACAGGACGAGGGCGTGACAAAGGTCACAGAGGCGATTATTCGCTCGAAGGCAGGCATCAAAGACCCAGATAAGCCGATTGGCTCCTTCCTGTTTCTGGGGCCGACAGGCGTCGGCAAGACCGAGCTTGCCAAGGCGCTTGCGGCGTCCCTGTTCGACGACGAATCAAATATGGTGCGCATTGATATGAGTGAGTACATGGAAAAGCATTCGGTGTCGAGACTGATTGGGGCGCCTCCGGGATATGTGGGATATGACGAGGGCGGACAGCTCACGGAGGCTGTGCGCAGAAAGCCTTACAGCGTGGTATTGTTTGACGAGGTTGAGAAGGCGCACCCCGATGTATTTAATATCTTATTACAGGTGCTCGATGACGGGCGCATCACAGACTCACAGGGCAGGACAGTGGACTTTAAGAACACGATTCTGATTATGACCTCCAACATCGGTGCACAGTATCTGCTAGAGGGGATTGACAGCACTGGCAGCATCGAGAAATCGGCACAAGAGCTGGTGATGGGAGAACTTCGGGCACATTTTAGACCTGAGTTTCTCAACAGGCTGGACGAGACAATTCTCTTTAAGCCGCTCACCAAGGAGAATATTGGCGGGATTATCAGCCTGATACTGGCAGATCTCAACAGGCGGCTTGCGGACAGAGAGCTTGGCATTGAGATTTCCGTGCGGGCGCAGCATTTTATCGTCGAGAACGGTTACGATCCCGTGTATGGCGCCAGACCGCTCAAACGGTATATCCAGAAATATGTGGAGACGCTGGCAGCCAGACTCATACTGGCAGATCAGGTAAAGACAGGAGATACGATACTGATTGATTTGGACAGTGCAGAGACAGCGCTTACAGCGATCAGAAAAACAAAAGAATAAGAGGCGTCTGCCTCTTATTCTTTTGCTGCTTCTGGCTTCTTCTCCGTATGGACAATGGTTTTTCCGGTATCAATCGCGTGGCGCAGCAGAAATTCTTTCCAGATAGGATAATACTGTGCCTTGATGTGCACTTGGTCCCAAGTATAGTCGGATACCAGCGCGCCCTCTTTACACAGGCTGCTCTCATTGATATCAATATAGAAGATATCCTTCTGGTTTGCGAGGGTAGCGATCAGTTTGTTACGGGCTGCGATATTTTCGTTGGTGATTGTGTCGCTCTCGTCCGATTTTTCCTGTGTCACAAGGAGGTTTCCTTGAATAAAAATCAGTGCTTCGGGCTGGAGTTTGCGGATATCGTTGACCACCTCCTTGTAGCGCTCAAAAAAACTTTCCGGGGTCCCTGTGCCGCACTCGTTGATGCCGACCATCAGATAAATTTTGGCAAACTGTGTCTCTGCCAGAATATCATGTACAGACATTTTTTCATCATTGTATGTAATCTTGGGCTTGTTGTAATCGTAGATCGAGAGTGAGGTCTTGCACAGAAATGTGGCATTCTCAATGCCGGCATACTGGCTAATCCCGACCGTGCGCGAGTCGCCGATAAAGCAGGCGTCGGCAAAGTAATCCTCCGTCGCAGTAGTGAACTCATATACTTCTGGCACGTCAGCCATCTTCGCCGCTTTTCCAGATGGCGCCGTCACAGCTTCCGGGGAGAGCGTGGAAATGATTTCTGAGAGCGGCTGTTGTGCTGTCTTTTCAGCAGGCGCTTCAGCTTGTGCAGCAGTGGACAGGATACTCAGATTGTCAACCGCATAGTCCGCGATGAGACTTGAAAGGTCGGACATATAAAGTTTATCGTGGATTCCCCGCATTGCCGATGCCAGCGGCGGCGCAGACATTGTGTAGGTGTTTTCGTCGTGGTAATACCGTTTGTTCCAATAATTGCCGACAATGCTAAACAGCAGTGTCGATGCCACAATCAGAAGCAGTAAGGTATAACTTTTTTTACCGTTTATCTCTTTCATATGATGATTCATGCCTTTCTAAAATGTTAGGAGTCAAGTGATTAATATCTGAAATACAAGAAGGGGTTGTTGATTCCGATCGCCAGATAGTAGACAGACCACCAGAATATGACAAACGCCACGGCAACACCCAAGAACCGGTGCCGTATCTTGTCGAATAATTTTTCAGGATAATCGGTTGCAAAAATCAGGCTCGCAATCAGCAGCGGTGCGTAATCTGCTGCAAATCTCATAAAGTCTGATAAGTCAAAATTGCCAGCGCCGCTGAGAAAAGGAAACATTTGTCCCAAGTAGACGCAAAGTTCTTGAAAGTTACTAATCGCAAAGATCGTCCAGCTAATCAAAATATAAAAAACCATGTAGGTGTGTGACAGCAGCTTGGCGATCAGGTGGTCTGCATTCAGCCACCGCAGCGTGAGATTTTTCTCAATAATCTGTAAGACAAAGATAAAAAGCCCCCAAAAAATAAAGTTCCATGCCGCGCCGTGCCAGAAACCTGTGAGAAACCATACCACCAAGAGGTTGAACACTGTCCGCGCGGCGCCTTTGCGGTTGCCGCCAAGCGGAATGTACACGTATTCCCGAAACCAAGCGCCGAGCGTGATATGCCATCTGCGCCAGAAATCAGTGACACTCCGAGCCATATAGGGGTGCTGAAAGTTTGCTGGCATATAAAAACCAAGCATTTCGCCAAGTCCCACTGCCATCAGGGAATACCCGCAGAAATCGAAATAAAGCTGCATGGAGTAGGCAAATGCGCCGAGCCATGCAAGCGGGGTGGAGATACTCTCAAAGCCGATTGTACATACTTCATTCCACAATGTGCCAATGCGGTTTGCGATGATCACCTTGTAGCCAAGACCGATAATAAAAGTTTTGAGGCCATTGTCAAACGCATGAATAGAAATCGTGCGTTCTTTTAATGCATCTCGTATGTTGGAGTAGACAACGATTGGCCCGGCAATCAACTGTGGAAACATGCACAAATAAGCGCCAAGGCTGACATAGGACTGGTCTGCTTTCGTCCGCCCAAGATATACATCTATAACATAAGAAGCGATCTGGAACGTGTAGAAGCTGATTCCGAGCGGCAGCGTGAGATTCAGCGTATAAAACCGCCAGTGGATATCCAGCAGCCTCAGGACAGCGTTGATATTCTCAATAAAGAAATTTGTGTACTTAAAAAAGAGCAAAAATCCAAAATTGTAGATGAGTGACAAAATAAGCAGCAAAGTCTGCTCAAGTTTCCTGCCTTGAAAGCGCTCTATGCTCTTGCCAAACAAAAAGTTTACAGTGATTGAGCACAGAATCAGGAACAGGTAGGAAAGCTCGCCAAAGCTGTAAAAGACCAGACTTCCCAGAAAAAGAAGAAGATTTCGGCTTTTGGCGGGAAATATATAGTATAAAACCAGAAAAACTGGCAAAAAAACAAAAATAAAAGAAAGGCTGCTAAAAACCATGATACTCCCCCATAAATCATGATGCAAAACAAAAATATATATAAAAGCATGAAATACCTGCTGTTCACAGGTATCTTTTGCTGAAACAATAATTATTATAGCAAAAATAAAACTATAATTCCATAGAATTTTTTCATTTTATTATACAAACAATATCATCATCAAGGAATAAAATATAGCAGATTCAACATGAAAAGAGATTGCCATAACGTCATACTCATGTATATGCGTTGGAGAAAAGAATATGTTCTTGCAGGGAAGATAAAAATTTGCTACAGTAGTGTGTATAGAATTGTATCATTCAAATTTTTTGATAAAGAGGCAAAGAAGCATGAAGCAATCCCGCAGGAAATATATCATAAAGTTCACGGCTGTTGTGATGGCGGCAGTCTTTTTCACGACAGGCTGCAAAATAAAATTAAATGAACATGCGCGCACAAAATTTGTGCTGACAACGGGTTTTGACAAAGACGAGGTATTCCGCATTGATAAGACCTCCTGCCGGCTGCCGGAGATTATGGTCTATCTCACCAACACGAAGAACCAGTACGAGCAGGCGCTTGGCAGCCAGATCTGGCAGACCTCCTACAAAGGAGAGACGCTCGAGGAGAATGTAAAAGAGACCGTGCTTGCACGGATTGCGCGCATCAAGGCGATGAATCTCTTGGCGGCAAAATACGGTATGACACTCTCCGAGGAGGAGCTGGGCGATGCCAAGACGGCGGCAAAACAGTATTATGAATCGCTAAATGACAGGGAGCGCGAGCTTTTGAAGGTCGATGAAAAGCTTTTGTGTGCCATGTACGAGGAGTATGCCTTGTCAGGGAAAGTATATGACTACCTCATCGCGGACATTAACCCGGAGATCAGTGACGACGAGGCGAGAACCATCACCGTACAGCATGTGCTGATCAAGACATATACACAGAATGAGGCGGGAGAGTATGTCCCCTATTCTGAGGAGGCAAAGAGGGAGGCGTACCAGAGGGCGCGCGAGGTGCTCAAGCTGGCGAGGGCAGGAGAGGAGTTTGCCGGGCTGGCTGCTACCTACAGTGAGGACAGCAATTCGACCTATTCTTTTGGAAAAGGGACGATGGAGGCGGCGTTTGAGGAGGCGGCGTTTAACCTCGGCACAGATGAGATCAGCGGCATTGTGGAGTCAGAACACGGGTATCACATCATCAAATGTATCAGCACGTTTGACAGGGACGAGACAGACAGGAACAAAGTAAAGATTGTAGAGCAGCGCAGGAAAGAAGTCTTTAATGAGGAGTATTCCGGTTTTGTGGAGGGACTTACCAGAAGCCTGAATGAAAAGCTGTGGGCATCGGTGGGATTTATAGAGGACGAGCAGGTGACGACGAGCAGTTTTTTTGATGTGTACCACGAAGTATTTCCATGATAAAACTTTATTGAAATAAAGAACATAATCTAAAGGAAATATAAACAAAGTCTAAATTATTAGCACTCAGATAGATTGAGTGCTAATTTTTGCTTGACTTTTGCATATTGGGGTATTAAACTATCTAACAGACAGGGCAACAACCTTGATATAAACTATAAATAGATACGAGAAAGGAATGTGATTTTTATGGCAGAGAAGCGCGGAAGCTTGTCCATCAACAGCGAAAATATTTTTCCAATTATCAAGAAGTGGTTGTATTCAGACCACGATATCTTTTACAGAGAGCTGATCTCAAACGGCTGTGACGCCATCACCAAACTGAAAAAACTAGAGATGATGGGAGAGTATGAGTATCCGTCAGATGTCAAGAAGGATATCCATATCATCGTCAACCCAGAGCAGAAAACACTCAAATTTATTGATACCGGACTTGGCATGACAGCGGACGAGGTGGAGGAGTATATCAACCAGATCGCTTTTTCAGGTGCGACAGATTTCATTGAGAAATACAAGGACAAGACAAATGACGATCAGATTATCGGTCATTTCGGACTTGGTTTTTATTCTGCATTTATGGTGGCAGATGCGGTGCATATTGATACGCTCTCCTATAAAAAAGATGCCGTGCCGGTACATTGGGAGTGCGATGGCGGCACAGAGTTTTCCATGACAGACGGAGACAGAACCGTAGTGGGTACAGAGATCACGCTGTTTCTCAACGAGGACTGTCTTGAGTTCTGCAATGAGTACAAGGCAAGAGAAGTCATCAAAAAATACTGCTCATTTATGCCGTATGAGATTTATCTTGAGAAGGCAAATGCACCGGAGGAGTTTGAGACCATCAATCCTGAGGACAAGAGAGACGACGATGTCGTAGTAGAGGAGTTTGAGGAGGAGAAGGAGATTCCGGGCGAGGAGGGCGCAGAGCCGACTAAGGAGAAAGTGCCAAAGCTCAAGATCAAGAAGCGTCCCGTGTCGTTAAATGAGATTCATCCGCTGTGGGCAAAGCATCCGAATGAGTGCACGAAGGAGGAATATATCGAGTTCTACCGCAAAGTCTTTGCAGACTACAAAGAGCCGCTCTTCTGGATTCATTTGAATATGGACTATCCGTTTAATATGAAGGGTATCCTCTACTTCCCCAAGATTAACATGGAGTATGAGTCCATCGAGGGAACCATCAAATTATATAATAACCAAGTGTTTATCGCAGATAACATCAAGGAGGTCATACCAGAATTTTTACTGCTGTTAAAGGGTGTGATTGACTGTCCAGACCTGCCGCTCAACGTATCGAGAAGTGCGCTGCAAAATGACGGCTTTGTGACAAAGATTAGCGAGTACATTACCAAGAAGGTTGCGGACAAGCTCTCTGGCATGTGCAAGACAGACAAGGAAAATTACGAGAAATACTGGGATGACATCAGCCCGTTCATCAAGTTTGGCTGTCTCAAAGATGACAAATTCTGTGAGAAGATGACAGACTATATCCTGTTCAAGAATCTTGACGGCAAGTACCTGACACTGCCAGAGTGCTTAGAGGTCAAGAAGGTTGACCCAGATGACCCAGAGAACAAAGAAGAAAGTAAGGAAGAAAATACAGCCTCCGCAACAGATGCCGAGACAGGTGAAAAGATTGATGCAGAAGTGGTTGACGAAGCGGGTGATACCGTTGACGCTGCGGCAGAGGAGCAGGAGACAAAAGAGAAGATTATCTACTATGTGACAGACCTCGTGCAGCAGAGCCAGTATGTGAATATGTTCAAAAAGGCAGGAATGGACGCTGTCGTGCTGCCTGATAAGATTGACCAGCCGTTTGTATCCCAGCTCGAGTCCAAGAATGAGGGAATCAAGTTTGCGCGCATCGACGCAGACCTGACAGATACCTTCAAGTCAGAGAACTCCAAGGAGGAAGAGGACGAGCTCACCAAGAAGAGCGAGGAGATTGCTGAGGTATTCAAGAAAGCGGTGAATAACGACTCGATTACTGTAAAAGTCGAGAAACTCAAAAATGAGGACATTGCTTCTATGATTACAGTCTCCGAGGAAGCGCGCAGAATGCAGGACATGATGAAGATGTATGCGATGCCCGGCATGGATATGGGAATGGGCATGAGCAAAGAGGGGCAGACATTGATTCTCAATGCCAACAACAAACTGGTGTCTTATATTCTGGACAACAAGGAGGGCGAGAATGTAGCGCTCATGTGCGAGCAGCTCTATGATCTGGCACTGATTCAGCAGGCGCCTTTGCAGCCGGAGGATATGACGAAGTTCATCGACAGAAGCAATAAGATTATGATGCTTCTTGCAAAATAAATAGGAATGAAATCAAAAAAATCGAGTGGGTTTCCTGCTCGATTTTTTTATTCCCTTATTCGATTGATTGATAACAGATTGATTTTTATTCGATGGATTCATTCTTTGTGTCCACTATATAGAGTTGTGTTACCCGGTCATTGTCAATGAACCAAGAGTCCTTGTCTTTTGTTCCCGTAACCTGACAAAGCGTCGTGCAGATGCCGAGCGTGGGATTCCAGAGATAGTCGCGTTCCTCATAAATACCAATCAAAATCTTCCGGTCTACAAGACCTGTAAAGCCAAGGGATTTCATAGGTTTAAGACCCAGCTCAAAGCCAAGCCGGGGATTGTAGGTCGATATGATAATCCCCTCTTTGAGAATGTTGCGTATTGCCACACTTTCATAGCAGTCACGCACAATACCGACCATACGGATTTCACACGCCCGTGTGAGATCTTCGTCGCGCAGGTCGGTCTGTAGCAGGTATCTTCCATCTTGGGTTGGAAACGTAAAATTTTCATCTGCAATATCTGAGTAGAGTACGAAACGTCCAACTCCTAGATACATAGCGGGGTATTCCTTGCCACAGTACATAACATAGAGCCCTTCACGGTATTCTCCGGTGGAGGTGCCTTCAAAATCAAAACGCTCCTTCATAATGCCCGCGTCTCCTTCTTATTTTTTCTTGAAAGTATGCAGAAAAAAATGAGTACAACTTATCAATATATAACTATCATAGTATATGAAAAGCATCATGACAAGGGGGGAAGGTAGTACAAATTAACAGCAACACGCTATTTGCAGAATCGTAGAAGCTTTCCGAAAAAATACATTTTTTTCATGAATTAGATAAACTCTAAAAATATTCTAAAAATTTCGTTGATAAAGAGAAAATAGCGTGATATTATGGATATAATAACGAAAATGCGGCTACATAAACCAGCAGGCGCATCAATGGGAAAGGCAGGGTACTATCAATGGCACAGACAGTTCAGGAGATCTTGGCAGCGGCAAAAAAGGCGGGGGCATCGGACGTACATATCACGGTGGGCATTCCGCCCAAGATGCGGGTCAATGGAAAACTGATCACGATGGAGGGGGAACGCCTGCTTCCGCCAGATACGATGGAGATCGCCAACTCTGTGATGAATGACACGCAAAAGCAGCGCTTTGAGGACAAAGGGGAAGTGGATATGTCCTTTGCCATTGCGGGCGAGGGGCGCTACCGGGTCAATGTGTACAAGCAGCGCGGCTCGGCAGCCTTGGCATTTCGTCTGGTGGACACAGTCGTGCCTTCGCCGGAGGTGCTGGGCGTGCCCGCATCTGTCATTGATTTGTACCAGAAAAAGAGAGGCTTGATACTCGTCACAGGCCCGACTGGAAGCGGCAAATCCACGACACTCGCCGCCATTATCGACAAGATCAACAATAACCGTGAGGCGCATGTGATCACGCTCGAGGACCCGATTGAGTACCTCCACCAGCACAAGCAGGCAATCGTAAACCAGAGGGAGATCGGGCTGGATACACAGTCCTATGCCAATGCGCTGCGCGCTGCGCTGCGCGAGGACCCCGATGTGATTCTCGTGGGCGAGATGCGCGATTTTGAGACCATCAGCGTCGCGATCACCGCGGCAGAGACAGGGCATCTGGTGTTGTCCACACTGCATACCATTGGCGCCGCCAGCACAGTGGACCGTGTGATTGATGTCTTTCCGCCGCACCAGCAGCAGCAGATCCGCGTCCAGCTTGCAAATGTATTAGAGGCGGTTGTCTCGCAGCAGCTTGTTCCGATGATTGGCGGCAAGGGGCGTGTCGCGGCATTTGAGGTGCTGCATACAAACTCTGCGGTCAGAAATCTGATACGGGAGGGAAAAACCCACCAAATAACAAGCGTTATGCAGACAAACAGAAAAGTGGGCATGATGACAATGGACGATGCACTCTGCCAGCTCTACAAAGAATACAAGATTGACAGAGAGATGGCGCTGCAATTTGCGCAAGAGCCTGAAACGATGAAAAATAAATTGTTCTAAAAATAATTACCGTTATTGTAACTCCTGTTATGATATCTCCTGATATGGGGATTTTATGAACAGGAGATTTTATTTTTGATAATTCAATGACAAATTAGGGAAAATAGTTTACAATAGAGATTATTATGGAGAAGAACGAATTAAGATGGAAAGAAGGTAGAAACACACTATGAGACCAAAGCCCAGACCACAGGAAATCTACAAACATTTTAAGGGAAACATTTACCAGATTATCACGCTGGCGCGCCATTCTGAGAGCGGTGTGAAAATGGTGGTATACCAGCAGCTCTATGCGCCGTTCGAGGTGTATGTGCGCCCGCTTGAGATGTTTATGAGCAAGATTGATACGCGGAAATATCCGAATGAAAAACAGGTGTATCGCTTTGAGCGGCTGGATATCAGGGGAGAGGAGTCGGCGACGCCATTCCCATTAAAAGAAACTTCGGTGCAGACGCTCAACAGGATACTGAACAGGGGGAAGCAAGAGCCAGTACAGGAAGCAGAACCGAAACCAGCGCCAGCAGAAGAATCCGTTCAGCCAGCGGAAGTAACAGCCACAGAGAGACAGACGCCTGAGACGGGGGAGGGCGATGCGCTGGACGAGGGCGTTCTGGAATTTCTGGACGCAGACTCGTATGAGAAAAAACTTCAAATACTCAGTATGCTTCATTCCAGAATAACAGATGCTATGATTGATACGATGGCGGTAAGCCTCGACACGGAGGTAAAGGAGGGAGACATTGAGACGCGGTACAGTGAGCTTCGCAATTGTCTCCTGACAATGGAACGTTTTGAATGCAACCGTCTCAGACCATAAAGGATTGGAGAGGATTATGAAATTATTATCTATCGCGGTACCATGTTACAATTCAGCAGCATATATGCGAAAATGTATTGATTCACTGCTTCCGGGCGGAGAAGATGTGGAGATCATCATTGTCAATGACGGCTCGAACGACAGCACACCTGACATTGCCGAGGAGTACAGAGAGCGTTATCCGGGCATTATCAAGGTCGTCAACAAAGAAAACGGAGGACATGGCTCCGCAGTCAATGCGGGCATTGAACATGCAAGAGGCCTGTATTTCAAAGTGGTGGACAGCGACGACTGGGTGAGCCAGAGCGCGTATATCCGCATACTGGATAAAATCAAGGAGCTGTTAAAAAGTGGAAAGTCCATAGACATGTTTATCAGCAACTATGTGTATGAGAAGGAGGGTGAGAAGCGCAAGAAGGTTATGAAATATACCCATACGCTGCCGGAGGAGGAAATCTTTACATGGAAAGATGTACGGCATTTCCGCGTAGGGCAGTACATTCTGATGCACTCTGTCATCTACAGGACAAACCTGCTGCGGGATTGCGGGCTGAAACTGCCAGAACACACGTTTTATGTGGATAACATTTTTGTGTTCAACCCGCTGCCATATGTAAAGACAATGTATTATATGAATGTGAATTTCTACCGTTATTTTATCGGCAGGGAGGACCAGTCTGTCAATGAGCAGGTTATGATCAGCAGGATTGACCAGCAGATTACAGTCAACAAGCTGCTCGTTGATTATTATATTGCGGAGAAACAGCATATTTTGACAAACGGCAAGGTGCGGAAGTATATGGTGAACTATCTTGATATTATCACGACGGTTTCGTCCGTGCTGCTAATCCGTTCTGAGCAGGAGGAAAATCTCGAGAAGAAAAAAGAGTTATGGCAGTATATCAAGACCAAGGACAAGGTTTTGTGGATGCGGCTGCGGATGGGGATTCTCGGAAACGCGATGAATCTTCCGGGAAAACTTGGACGCAAGATTTCAGTGGACGGGTACAAGATCTGCCAGCGGATTTTCCATTTTAATTAACTCTTGTAAAATTGCGGGAAAAACGCTATACTAATGTATTGTATTAAAGTTAGATATGAAATATGTAAATACGGAGGAAATGATTCATGTATTCACTTGATGAAGTAAGAGAGACAGACCCCCAGATCGCAGATGCTATCGTGGCAGAGCAGGAGAGACAAAACAGCCATATCGAGCTGATTGCCTCTGAAAACTGGGTCAGCAAGGCAGTGATGGCGGCAATGGGCAGCCCATTGACCAACAAGTACGCTGAAGGATATCCCGGCAAGAGATACTATGGCGGCTGTGAGTGTGTTGATGTCGTGGAGAATCTTGCGATTGAGCGCGCGAAGGAATTATTTGGGTGTGATTACGCAAATGTGCAGCCGCACTCCGGCGCACAGGCAAATATGGCAGCACAGTTTGCAATCTTGCAGCCGGGCGACACGATTATGGGCATGAACCTTGACCACGGCGGACATCTCACACACGGCTCGCCTGTCAACATGTCTGGAAAGTATTTCCATGTGGTTCCCTATGGCGTAGATGACAATGGCTTTCTTGATTATGACAACATGCGCAAGCTGGCATTGGAGTGTAAGCCCAAGATGATTATCGCAGGTGCGAGTGCCTATGCCAGAACGATTGATTTTAAGCGTTTCAGAGAGGTGTGCGACGAGGTTGGCGCTGTGCTTATGGTAGATATGGCGCATATCGCAGGACTGGTGGCAGCAGGACTTCATCCAAGCCCGATTCCGTATGCGGAGGTAGTGACGACAACGACGCACAAGACACTGCGCGGACCGCGCGGCGGACTGATTCTTGCGAACAAAGAGGCGGCTGAGAAATACAATTTCAACAAGGCAATCTTCCCGGGCATTCAGGGTGGCCCGCTCATGCATGTGATTGCGGCAAAGGCGGTCTGCTTCCAAGAGGCGCTCGGCGGGGAGTTCAAGGCTTATCAGCAGCAGATTATCAAGAATGCGCAGGCGCTCTGCAAGGGACTGACACAGTGGGAGATCAAGATTGTCTCAGGCGGCACAGACAATCATTTGATGCTGGTGGACCTCACAACGTATGACCTCACAGGCAAGGCTGTCGAAAAGCTGATGGATGAGGCGCACATTACCTGCAACAAGAACACCATTCCCAATGACCCCAAGTCGCCGTTTGTCACAAGCGGTATCCGCCTCGGAACGCCCGCAGTGACAAGCCGCGGTATGAAGGAGGAGGATATGGACAAGATTGCGGAGGCAGTTGCGATGGTTATCAAGGAGCAGGAGAATGGCATTGCAGGTGCAAGGGCAATCGTACAGGCGCTCACAGAGAAATATCCGTTGATTTAACGAGTAGTTAATGCATATGAGAGATGATAGATCAAGCAGGCAGAAAAGAAGGCGCAGACGCCTCAAAAACCAGTTTCTTGCCTATTTGGCATTGATTGTTATTATCATACTGATACTGGCAGCAGGCTATGTGGGTGTCAAAGCTGTCATACGGTATGTGAATAATTACAATGACAAAGTCAACCGGGTGATCGAGGAGGCAGAATCTGGCATAATCACAGAGCAGGAGAGCCCGGCTTTTGACATACAGGAGGAAACCAGCAGCATTGTGTACAACGAGGGCTACAACTCTCCTGCGGACGATGACCCTGTCGAGAACTTAGTCGAAAAACTGCTAAATGACATGACGGTTGAAGAGATGGTTGCAGGCATGTTTCTGGTGTCACCAGAAGCCATAACCGGCGTTGAGACTGCGATACAGGCAGAAGAGGGCACGAAGACGGCACTCGCTGAAAATCCTGTGGGCGGGTTTGTATACGCAGCAAAGAATTACAAATCACAGGAGCAGTTTACCCAAATGCTTGCAAATGCAAAGATGTATTCCAAGTATCCTTTGTTCAGGGCGGTTCTGGCGGAGAGCGGAGCAACGGACTATGGTCTGGCAGCAACCCCAAAGACATCTGAGCTGCCCGATGCAGACAGTGTCACACAGGCATATGGAAGTATCTCGTCTGCCCTTGCTTCATACGGCGTGGACATGAATCTGGCACCGGCAGTGTTAGGCGACGCGGCACTTACAAGTGCCGCGGTACAGGCGGTGCAGGGGGCAAAGATAAATGCTGTCCTGCGGTCTTTTCCCGGTGACGCTGCGGCGTCGAAATCGTTGGACGAGCTTCAGGGCAGTGAATTTGTTCTTTATGATACAGTGATCAAAAACGGTGTGGATTGTATCATGGTGTCCCATGCTTCGGCAAAGGGCATAACGGGCGATGATACCCCGTCCTCAATGTCATCGGTGGTGATACAGGACGTACTCAGAAATACCTTGGGATTTCGCGGCGTGGTAATGACCGCCGCGCTGAATGACAGCGCTGTCACAGGCGCATACAGCCCTGCTGAGGCTGCCGTGGCGGCAGTACAGGCGGGAGCAGACCTTCTTCTGCTGCCAGAAGATTATAAAGAGGCATATGAGGGCGTCCTGCAAGCTGTCACAGATGGCACCATTACCAAAGAACGTATCCGGGAATCAATGTATCGAATCTACCGCGTGAAATATAAGAATACTTTATAGAAAAGTTCCCCTCCAGCATATAAAGGAGGGGAATGTTTATTTTCCGTTAAAAACATACTGCTTTTAGCATATTAAAGGTTTTTCAAATGTTTTAAAAGATGTTCTTCAAAATTTTTCACAGCGCTTTTTACAAATTCCATTCTGTTTTGTTTATCAACAAGGCTTACTGCACAGGGATTCATATGCTTAAAATCCGGTACATCATCATAATAACCATCTTGGATTTTCCCGTTTGGATAACACCATGAAACCCACCAGCCTACAGGAGTAACAGCATCTTCGTCCATATATTGTGCAATCTGCTCAATCATCTGTTTTGTTATTTCATCTACCTCATAACCATTTTTTGTATCAAATAATACAATTCCTGCGAAAAGATTATCCTGCACCTCAATTCGAAACCACATTTGGATATTTTTTTGGCGTAATTTTGCCTTTCTTATGATGTAATTTAATCCCGGATAAGTCAATGCATTTCCGTCATAAAATTTTTCATTGCATTTTTCTTCGTATGTAAAGTAATGAAATTCTTTTTCTGGCTCTAACCCATACTTTGACGTGATTTTCTCCATCTCTTTCTTCAAATCGTCAAACACAAGATGCATGAGCCTTATCTTTGCCGATTTCATGGACTTTTCGATTGCTATTCCCGCACGAAAATAATCAGGTGACTCACATAATATTTCCAAATTTTTTTCCATCATTTTCCTGCCCCTCTCGTCTGCCACAACATGAATCGCATCAATATATTGCATAACAGTTGATTTTAGCGGTTCGGCTAACTGCGTCGTCAGTTTATTAAGCCAGCCGCATATATCTTTTGCCCATGAAATACACTGTATACGGTCAAGGGGCAGAATGTCTGTTCCTGATTTCTTTTTGCGGCTGTATTCGGAGGGGACATTTCCAAACCTTGTCAGATAGACAAGCCGAGAATTTTTTGCATATTGATAATAGTCGTAGCATTGCCCCTCCTGTTCTGCGGCATAAATTTTGACTTCGATAGGGATAAAAAAGCGTGGATTTTGAATCACGATATCAATGCGCCGTTCATGATCTAGTACATATTCTGTTGCAACCTCTGTACGCGCAAGCAGTATATCGCTCATGGAGTATTCATTTAATACATCATGCATAAAAGATTTCAAAAACGATATTCCGCACCCATGCTGTCCTTCAGGATTTAATAAATCTGCCAAAAAACGGCACATAATAACTTCCTTTGCACTGATTCCCAATGTATGAAACACATTGTAATCAGATAGCGGCGCATAGGGCAGAAATTCCTTACAGTTCCTATTGATTTGAGATAATAATTCTGCTTCATATCCCATGTGAAACATCTCCTCCACAATCTATTTATGAGATTACCAATCACCCCAACCACTATCCAAATTATACCACAACATCATGCCAACAGTATTGCATCATGCAAAAAAATAATTTTCTAGGCATTTATTTTATACATTTATTTTATACATTTATTTTATACATTGAAAAATGATTGACTATTTTCAGAGATATGGTAGTATACTATTAGTGGTGAGTCCTACCGCAAAGTGGACTGCTAAAAGCGTTAGCAACTCTAATGGAGTTACTACACAAATGGCTATGTGGAAACGCATAGCTTTTTTTACATACCACTTTCATCGCCAAAGGAAAAACATAAGAATATGAAAATCGGAAGTTGCAGGTGTATATGATGGAAATTATAGAGATTAAAGAAAACAAAAAAGATTATCTGGATTTGCTATTATTGGCAGATGAGGAGGAAGATATGATAGACCGTTATCTTGATAACGGCAAGATGTATATACTTGTTGACAATGGTGTAAAATGTGAATGCGTCATAACCGATGAAGGAAATGGTGTGCTTGAGATCAAGAATATAGCGACAGTCACAAACGATCAGGGTAAAGGTTATGCAAAAGCCTTGATTCAATTTCTCATTGAGAAATACAGAGAACAATATGCTGTTTTACAAGTAGGAACAGGCGATAGTCCGCTGACAATACCGTTTTATGAAAAGTGTGGTTTTGTCCGCTCGCATATCATACCAAATTTCTTTACGGATCATTACGACCACCCAATATATGAGTGCGGTGTTCAGTTGGTGGATATGGTGTATTTGCAAAGACCATTCTAAATTCCAATTTATCTATTCAATCCTCTGTAAAACCTGTATTTTCAAGGCATATCGCCTATTAAATGTTCATACTTATGTATTTTCCCTTGTTTTTGTCCTTATGAGCCGAAACAAGGGAAACTTTTTATTCTCCGCCGATTTCCTTATCCAGCAGTCTTGCGGAGGTACGCTTCGCATCCTTTGTAGCGTGAGCGTGAGATACAGGAACGCAACAAGCAGAAACCGCCGTGTATAGTGTTATCCATAGCGGCGGTATACATAATTATTTACTGTCTGCAAGTGTAATTTTCATATCCTGAACATTGATGATTGTTTCCTGCTTACATTTCGGACAGTAGAGAGGAAAGTTTTTTAATTCCATATCTTCCCGTATCATAGTACGGGTTTTATTGCCGCATACAGGGCAATATATCCATTCTGAAATAATAGTTGGCATATAATATCATCACCGCCTATCATTATTTTCATATTCATCAAATTATTTTGTTTTTTTCAATATCCACAGTGCGTAACTTAAACTAATAATGCATAATACTGCACTTGAAATAATATGAAACTTCATTGAAGAATTTTCAACAGCAAAAACGCTCGAAGAATTTACAAAACTATGTGCAATAATACACGGTAAAAGGCTCTTTCCTTTGTAAAAAATAATTGTAAAAAGAAAACCTATTGCGATTGCATAACAAACTTGTAAGAGTGTAGGTATTAAATCTTTTCCGTTCAGTAAGTTTACAATATGTCCAATTCCAAAAGTAACACTTGAGATAACAGTCGCCAACTTTACATTGTCATTGTATAAAGCTTTGAACAGAAATCCACGAAAAATAATTTCTTCAATGAATCCAACGCAGAGCATACTTAAAATATATAACACAGTTTCTAAAACAGACAGCTTCATCGTAACGCCATTCCATAGGTTAATACTCATAATTAGAAGTAGCGGAGTAAAATATAAGAAATTTCTAAGGCTTCCATTAAAAGAACACAGACCATATTTTTCTTTTAAGTTGTGTTTACTCACAAAAATTAAAAGAAGCAATGTAAAAACTATAGTAACGGGTGCAGCAATTATTTTTTCAATGCCAAGCGAAGCAGAAAAGTTGTCAGCAACACTAAACAAAACAACATAGGAAATAATCCACACCAATGAGAAATTTAATTCATTTTTCTTATATAAACGATACATTATAATTCTCCTACTTTTAATGAATAAACTGTTCCGTCAAATACTAGGTCTAAATCAGATATAATCGTCTGTTCGTCATAGGTTATTTCGTTATTTGCAAACATACTTGCATATCCGTGTGCAATCAGGAATAATGAACGAAAAATGGTTTTCGCCTGTTCTGTATTGACCTCTACTTCTTTACTCAGTATAGCTATAATAGGCTGTAATTCTTCAGAATTTATCAACTCAGAAATATTTTTTCCTATAAACTCATTTGTCTGAAATAGAAACCGAAACAAATTTTTTTCTGTTTCAGCAAAGCGTATATAATTCAGTCCAATATCTTTCATCGGATTTTCACTCTGAATATTAGTTATATATTCGGAATGATACTCGTCTGCCTTAACATATACAGTTTTTTTCAATTCCTCTATTGTTTTAAAATGGTACATAACAGGTTGAGTGGAACAGCCTAATTTTTTTGATACAGTTCGTGCATTGATATTTTCTGCTCCCTCACTTCGTGCTATCTCAAATGCTGCATCTATAATCATCTCTTTTGTAATTCTCACCTTTGGTGGCATATTTTTCACCTCTCTGTCATTTTATAATTATTGTTATATAACGCAAATTATAATAAAAGGAGAGATTTTTGTCAAGTTTCGTAACGAAAATATAGTAAAAATAAGCGACAGAGAATTTACTCCCTGCCGCCTTGTCTACTTATGCGAATATAATTTCCCTCTCCACAATCTCCATAGCCCAAGCCCGAATGTTATTCATCTTTCCAACCCATTCTAAGGCATTTTTCGCCTTTAGGCGTTCCGTGATACCCTGTGCCTGCTTCATCTGTTCTACAATCCTTTCAAAGCGTTCCTCCGCCTGTTTATCGACATCCGCAAGATAAGCATTCAACTTGCCACTTGTGAGTAGCGTGGCGTAAAACGCCCTCTTATGTTCCTGTAAATATCGTTTGTGTCGCTGCCCCCATAAACCGATAGGTTTATTTTCTTTTTCGGCTGTTAAGGTCAGGCAAGGGATATAATAATCTCTTTGCAGTTCATATCAAAGACCATTGCTTTCATCATAAATATACTTGTTCATTAAAAAATCCTCCACTATAATATATTCGCACATATGTCACAGTTCTCCGATTGCCACACTCTCTTATATCTTGTTATGGGATTTTCTTTCCCTTGATTTTGCCCTTATAAGCAGTCAGGGAGAGAGTAAACTTGTGTGAAATCATATAAAGGGATAAGGCGAACACATTGCGATAAATCCTTTATTTTGGAGGATTTTATTGATAGACTATAACCTCTGCTAAGAAGCTATAAAATTGTGTTATTCAAATTCCAATTTGATAAATAGAAACCTGAGAATGCGCTTTTAGAGGAACAAGAAAGATTGAATCCTAAACACATCAAGTAATCAAAAGTAACCAAAAAAGTGATTACCTATCAGAAAAGCAAAAGCCCACAAACCCAGTAAAATCAAGGGTTTGCAGGTTCAAAGAAAAAAGCGATAGACGGGGCTCGAACCCGCGGTCTCGACCTTGGCAAGGTCGCGCGTTACCAACTACGCCACTATCGCATTCATAAGAATTTTTAATTTATCTTAACGACAAAAACTATTATACTATGAGTATACTGTTTTGTCAACAGATATTTTTATATTTTTTGAAAAAAAATTTTTATGAAAAAAATATCATTAAATTTTGTCTGTGTATCCTTTAGCTTGTATTTTGGGCGGTAATGAATTATAATAATCTGGTGCGTGTATAATACCTGTCATTGCAGGTGAGTAACGTATTAATAAAATACAATAAGCATCAGGAGGGTTTATGGAAAAGAAACAGTTCATTTCAGAAGAGGAGAGAGTAAAATGTCTGAAGGTAATAGACGCTTATGCAGAATTATACGAGGAGACCGACGATGACATTGTGGTTTTAGACGGGGGGAAATACGGTTTTATCAAATTACAGCACTATAATTATCCCGATGGATTTAACACGTCCATGACATTTACAGACGGCATGGCATTATTTGATGACTGCTGGGAGGACTGGCTGAATATGCAGCTTTTTCATATCGCGAAGGGTACGCCGCTGGTAGAGCTTGACTATGAGGATATTTTTTTGAGGATCCCGGAGGAAACAAGGCAGACATTGATGGAAAAGAGAGCATACTTTGCAGAGAAGGCGGGAATCATTGAGTAAGTACTAAGGAACTGTAGAAAAATAATTGACACATCTTGACTTGTCTATTTCTCCGATTACGCATGTCAAAAAGCCTCGTCGTAGCCCGCTACGCCTACGTTTTTTGACATACATTCTCGAAGAAATATCCTGCGCAGTCTGTATCACTTATTTTCCTACAATTCCTAAGGGACTGCGTGGGGCAGTCCCTTAGGAATTGCAATCGTATGCGGCAGGAATGGCGCGCTATGCTCTGGCAAGCGCTATAATTTTTTTCAGATCGGCAATCAGCTCACTAGAGTAGGCTACAGCTTCATTATACACTTGCAAAGCCATGCCGTACTCCTGATTGTTGATCGCATTGATAACGACCTGACCATATGTATGAAACTTTCTGTGCTTGCCCTCGAGTTCCTTCCAGATTGGCAGAACGCCGGGAATATTGGGGGTTACAGCATAGTAAAAGTGTCCAAATCCACATCTTGAAGAATCTAATTGTAAAGGTATGACATTTTTGGTATCCACAATCTTTTTGAGATTGCTAAGCCATGTCTGGTGTGCAGTTATCGCAGTGTTAAGATATTTGATAAATTCTTCGTTCTCTATATGGTAAAACGCGTCCTCGGACATGTGTCCCATTTTTTTGACAGAATCGTCGAGCGTTTTTTCGATATTGACAACGGGTTCTGTCGCCTGTTTGAGATCGTGGCCGACAGAGCGCATAAATTCTGTGCTTTCGTTTAGCTGGTTTTCCATCTCTGCCATAGCGCTGCTGATCTCCTCGCTGACAGATGCCATCGAGCTGATCGAGTCGTTAATCTGCGCGATGTGCCGTTTGCTCTCGTCATTCAACTCCCACACATTTGTGATTTTGTCCGCCATGGATTTAAGAGACTGAATCGTGGTGTCAGAGCTCTGCACGCTCTTTTTGGAAGCGTGGCGCATGTTCTCTACAAAGGTGCCCATATCTTTTGTCAGCTTCTGGGTCTCCTCTGCAAGCTCGCGGATTTCGCCGGCAACGACTGCAAATCCTTTTCCCGCTTCGCCGGCTCTCGCCGCCTCGACGGAGGCATTCAGGGCGAGCAGATTCGTCTGGAGGGATATCGTGTCAATGCCAGACAGGATAGAGCTGATGTGGTTGATAAGATTTATAAGTTCATCCATATCTGTCTGCATCTCACCCGCAGCAGTGATCGTCTGTGTGGAAAAGTCCTTGATGGCGGTCAATTCATTTTGGCCCTCTTCAATTTTTTTATAGACTTGATCGGTCTCCCCGGAAATGTTGATAATGGTGTTGGTCAACTCTTCCTGAGGATTGTTGGTACTGCCAGAGGTTGCGCCGAATATGGTATCTGTGGCTTGTGCAATTTTTTTCGAGATATCGACAATTTTTTTCGTCTGATGCTGCATTGTCAGATCGAGAGAGCTAATCTGCATGACAGCATTGATATTTTTGTCAAAGACCTCGGCAAACTGTTTTCTGCCATCCGCTAATCGGTCATACATAACCCCTAACTCTGGTTCACTGGTATAGTCAGCACGTTTCAGTTCTGAAACAGCTTTCATAAGTATTGCTTTTCTTTTTTTGGTTATCATTTATGAATCTCCGTTTCTTTTAAGATTGTAATTAAGTGAAACTAATTACCTGCTACTTATATCTTACGTGATTTTTCTTTTTTTTCAAGTCTTTTCTGCATGAAAATAAGAAAATAAAGTTCGAAATATAATACTTTTGGTAAAATGTGCTACGCAGATTGTCAAAAAGGATTTTAAGAAGTATAATGGTAGTGATTTAGGCACAATGTCCCTGTGAAAAGATGTTCAGAACATTGCAGGGAGACGGCAGACTGGAAAAGACTGCTGAATGGCGAGAGGAGGAAATAGTATGAAATTCAGCTTTAAGGAGGACGCAAAACGGATCGTCGTCATCTGTATTGCGTCAGTGGTCATGGCGTTAAATATCAAAACATTTGTTCGGACAGGCGGTCTGTATCCGGGCGGCGCGACGGGACTGACGCTGCTAATCCAGCGGATTGTCGAACTTTTTTTTGGATTTGAGTTACCATATACGCTCATCAATATCTTGCTGAATCTGGTGCCGATCTATATCGGATTTCGCTTTATTGGCAAGAAGTTCACACTGTATTCATGCCTGTGCATCATGCTGACCAACGTATTGACGGATATCCTGCCATCAAGGGCGATTGTCTATGATACGCTGTTAATCAGTATCTTTGGCGGAATGATCAACGGCTTTGCGATCAGCATGTGCCTGATGATGAATGCGACAACAGGAGGCACAGATTTTATTAGTATCTATTTGTCAGAGAAAACAGGTATGGATTCGTTTAATATTATTCTTGGCTTCAACGCAGTGTTATTGGTCGTGGCGGGGCTGCTGTTTGGCTGGGAGAAGGCACTGTATTCCATCATTTTCCAGTATGCCTCCACACAGGTTCTGCGCACCTTGTTCAAACAGTACCGCCAGCACACGCTCTTGGTGGTGACAAATCATGCAAGGCGGATTTATGAGGTGATTGCCAAGGACAGCAACCACGGCGCGACAATCATAGAGGCAGAGGGGTCCTATGAGCACCAGGAGCGCAAGATTGTCTATTCTGTCGTGTCGCGGGCAGAGTGCAAAGAGATTATCAAGGGCATCAAGGAAGTTGACCCAAAGGCATTTGTGAATGTAATCAATACACAGCAGGTTTCAGGGCGTTTTTACCAGAGACCTTATGAATAATGTGATAGTATAGTACAAAAAAACAATAATTTAATCAAAAAAGGAGAAATAACATGGAAGAATTTAAATTTTCTACACTGGAGTACAAGCGTCCAGACTGTGAGGGTTTCGCAGCGTTTGCGGCAGAGACCAAGGAGCGCATTGAGCGCGCAGCGGGCTATGAGGAGGTAAAGGAGGCAATGCTTGCGTATGACGAGCGGCAGAAAGACTTTTTCACAGATGCCTCGATTCTGCATATCCGGCATACGCTGGATACGACGGATACGTTTTATGAACAGGAAAACGACTATTATGAGAGCGCCTATCCGACGATCCTGCCACAGCTTCTTTCGGTGGACGAGGCATTGATGAGCAGCCCATACCGCGCGGCGATTGAGAATGAGTACGGAAAGCAGTTTTTTTCGAGAAAAGAACTTGATAAAAAGGCATTTTGCGAGGCAAATATCCCACTGATGCAGCAGGAGGCGAAGCTGTGCAGCGAGTATGAAAAGCTGATGGCGACAGCACAGATTCCTTTTGATGGAAAGACGCTGAATCTGTATGGCATACAGAAGTATTTCGAACATGAGGACAGAGCGGTGCGCAAGGGGGCAGTCCGCGCGTACTCAGAATTCTTTCACCGAAATGAGGAGCGCCTGGAAGCAATCTGGGACGAGCTGATACAGACGCGCAATCAGATGGGGCGCAATCTCGGGTTTGAGAATTATATTCCAGTGGGCTATATGAAACAGGGACGCACAGACTATGGGCAGAAGGAGGTGGAGTCCTTCCGCGAGCAGGTACGCACAGTGATTGTGCCAATCTGCCAGAAATTGTATGAAGCGCAGGCAAGGCGCCTTGGCGTTGCTGATTTTTCTTTTTATGATGAAAAGCGCATCTTCACGGACGGCAATGCAGTTCCTGCGGGCGATGATGATTTCATGGTGAATCAAGCGGCAAAAATGTATCATGAGATGAGTCCTGAGACCGGAGAATTTATTGATTTTATGATCAGTCATGAGTTGATGGATTTGAAGAATAAGCCGGGCAAGGCATCAACAGGATATATGACTGAGTTGCAGCGCTATCTGGCGCCATATGTATTCTCGTGCTTTAACCAGACCATTGGAGATATGCAGGTGCTGACGCACGAGCTGGGACATGCCTTTGCGGGCTATATGGCGATGCGCAGCCAGCCGATCTCTGATTATTATTCTGAGTCAACGGATATCGCGGAGATTCACTCTATGTCGATGGAGCAGTTTTCATACCCTTATGCAGAGCGCTTTTTTGGCGCGCAGGCGGACAAATTCCGTTTCGCCCATTTGCAGGAGGCAGTCACATTTGTGCCGTTTGGCGTGGCAGTGGATGAGTTCCAGCATATCTGTTATGCGAATCCGAATCTGACGCCAAAAGAGCGGACGCTCGAGTGGAAAAAACTAGAACAGAAGTATATGCCGTGGCGTGCCTACGATGCAGATGATTTCTTTGACAGAGGAGGCTATTGGTATCATAAGATTCATATTTATCTGTATCCGATGTACTACATCAATTATACGCTCACGACCATGGGCGCGATGGAGTTCAAGAAAAAGGAGAGGGAGGACCATGTGCGTGCATGGGAGGATTACCTCAAGCTCTGCAAGTGCGGCGGCAGTATGAGCTATCTGGAAACACTGCGCTATGCAAACGTTGCAAATCCGTTTGAGCAGGGCAGTGTGGCGCGTGCGATTGGTGTGGCGCGCGATGAGCTGATGAACAGCAAATTTATGTAGTAAGGAACTGTAGAAAAAGAGCAGCATTTTCAACAGGAGTTGATTTGGCTGCTCTTTTATGCACACGGACGCGGAGAGGAAATAAGCGGCAAATTTAGAATAGAATCTCGATCACACTGGCGCCTTGGTCCGGGGTGACGATGGAATCATTGCCTTCGAGGGTCAGGAAACCGTTCTTCGCCTCCGCGGCGCGCATATTGATCATGCGTATCGTGTAAGGCTTTGTGCTGTCTGCGGTTACAAGAATCGTGTGTCCTTGTCTCTTGATGGAGGCAGAGAGCTCAACGGTATTGTTCATGCCGTACACTTCCGTGTCAATTTTTACACCGTCATGGACGGCATAGACGCGCAGTTCACAGCCGTCAGCGTAGTCGTAGTCTGGTCTGTCCTCATGGGCGCCGACTGCCACGACAGAATTTTCACGCACCATCAAAGGAATGCTCAGGTAGCCATGCTGCTCCTCAATCCATGTGCCGCCTCTGTATTCTCTCCCGGTAAAGAAGTTTGTCCAGATACCCTGCGGCAGATAGTATTCTGCGCGGCTCTCCTCATTGAAGATGGGCGCGACGAGCAGGCTGTCGCCGAGCATATACTGTTTGTCGAGATAGTGGCAGGTCTTATCCTTTGTAAATTCGAGCACCATGCTCCGCATACTTGGAATGCCTTCTGTGGCAGCCGCGATAGCGGTCTTGTAGAGATAAGGCATCAGCTTGGCTTTCAGGCAGGTAAAGAAGCGGACCACGTCAACCGCCTCCTCATCATAGACCCAAGGCACGCGGTAAGACTGGCTTCCGTGAAGCCTGCTGTGAGAGGAGAGCAGACCAAATGCCACCCAGCGCTTGTAGACATCTGCCGTGGAGGTATGCTCAAAGCCGCCAATGTCATGCGCCCAGAAGCCAAAGCCGGACATGCACAGTGACAGACCGCCGCGCAGACTCTCCTCCATGGACTCATAGTCCGACCAGCAGTCGCCGCCCCAGTGAACAGGGAATTTCTGGCCGCCGACGGTGGCAGAGCGGGCAAAGAGCACTGCCTGTCCCTTTCCATGCTTTCGCTCCAGAAGCTCGTACACACATTTGTTATAGAGATACGTGTAGTAGTTGTGCATCTTTTTCGGGTCAGATCGGTCATAGTATACGACGTCAGTAGGGATTCTCTCGCCAAAGTCTGTCTTAAAGCAGTCTACGCCCATGTCAAGAAGCACCTCGAGTTTGTCCTGAAACCATTTCCATGCCCCAGGATTTGTAAAGTCTACGATTGCCATTCCCGGCTGCCACATGTCCCACTGCCAGACCTGACCATTTGGACGCTTGATAAAATAGCCTTTTTCCATGCCTTCTTGAAAAAGGACAGACTCTTGTCCAATATAAGAATTAATCCATACACAAATGTTTAGCCCCTTGTCCTTTATGCGCTGTAACATACCCGCAGGGTCGGGGAAAACGCGGCTGTCCCACAAGAAGTCACTCCAATGAAATTCTTTCATCCAAAAGCAGTCAAAATGGAAGGTCCTAAGAGGAATCCCACGCACTAACATACCATCGACAAAGCTCATGACCGTCTCTTCATCGTAGTTTGTCGTAAAGGAGGTAGACAGCCAAAGTCCAAAGGTCCACGGCGCGGGCAGTCCCGGTTTGCCAGTGAGATCTGTATAGCGCCGCAGCACATCTTTCATTTCAGGTCCGTTGATCAGGAAGTAGTCAAGATACGTTCCCTCCACGGAAAATTCTGCTTTTGTGACCATCTCCGTGCCAATTTCAAACTCGACATTCTCTGGGTGGTTGACAAAGACGCCATAGCCTTTATTGGAGATATAAAAAGGAATATTTTTATAGCACTGTTCGGTGCTTGTCCCTCCGTCAGCGTTCCAGATTTTGATGCTCTGGCCGTTTCTGATAAATGGTGTGAAGCGCTCGCCAAGACCATATAGTTTCTCATCTACGCTGATGCCAAGCTGCTGGCGCATATAGGTGTCCCGGTAGTCGCCTCTGTCGTAGGCAAGCCCCTTCCAGTCTGTTTTCATCAGGGCAAGGTCTTTTGCCTTGGATTCCGTGACCAGCTTCCCATTTCGGGTGTAGCGCATATACCAGTGTTTTTTGCCAATCTCAAGCGCGAGAGAACCACTGTAAATAATGATGCGCTCATCATTTTCATCGGTTTTGAGCGGTTTGGCGCCAGCGTTGATTTCAAAGGCGGGATACGCGTTTACTGCGCCAAGATGATGATAGGTCTGCACGCGGAGAACCTCCTCCATTGGAGCAGTGATAATCAGCGTCAGATTGATGCCGCCGAGGGTGTCTCCCCTGTGATTGATGGGGATAGTCGGTGCGCAGATTGTCACTTTGTCTGCCTCTGCTTTTGTAAAATATGCCTGCTGTGGTGCAAAGCATTCACAGCCCTCCTGCTGAAGCCAGCAGCCATTACTGAATTTCATTCGTCCCTCTTTTCTGCGCCGGTTTTGTTTTATCATTATATTATCGTGCTTCTGGAATGCACCCGGCACTGTGCAAGCGTGTCTATATGTATCATATCACATCACAGAAAAAATAGAATGAAATAATTAGTGATTTTTACATTATTTTTTTGAAGAAAAATTGGTCAAAATAATGAAAATATGATAAAATAAAATTAAATAGTGTTCGGAAAATTGAAGTATAAAGGAGGAATTTGTATGAAACTTACCTTTGTAGGAGCAGACCATCAGGTGACAGGAAGCTGTCATTTCTTGCAGGCATGCGGCAAAAATATGCTCGTGGACTGCGGTATGCAGCAGGGCTCTAATCCCTTTGAGTGCTGTGAGATGCCCGTGGACGAGGCGCAGATCGACTATGTGTTTCTGACACATGCGCATGTGGACCATTCGGGAAATCTGCCATTATTGTATGCGCGGGGCTTCCGCGGACAGGTTTTTACGACGGAGGCGTCTTCTGGCCTGTGTTCCATCATGCTGCGCGACTGTGCGCATATTCAGATGCAGGAGGCAGAGTGGAAAAACAGAAAGGCAAAACGGCATTCCGGATTAGAGCCGGTCGAGCCGGCATACACAATGGAGGACGCGGACGGTGTGATCAGAAATATCGTTTCCTGTGCCTATAATGAAAATATTCAAATCAGCGACGGCATCAGAATACGGTTTACCGATGTCGGGCATCTGCTTGGCTCTGCCAGCATTGAAGTCTGGCTGACAGAGGACGGCGTGACGAAAAAGATTGTATTCTCGGGTGATATCGGCAACAAGAACCAGCCGCTCATCAAGGACCCTATCTACACGAAAGAGGCGGATTATGTGGTCATGGAAGCCACTTATGGAGACCGATACCACGCCAAACAAAAGGAAGGGTATGTGTCCGATCTTGCGGAGGTGATTAACAAAACCTTTGCAAAGGGCGGCAACGTGGTCATTCCGTCTTTTGCGGTGGGCAGAACACAGGAGATTTTGTATTTCCTTCGGAAAATCAAGGCAGATAACATGATACCCAATTTTCCGCGCTTCGAGGTGTATGTGGACAGCCCGCTCGCTGTGGAGGCGACAGGCGTTTTCCAGAAAAATATCTACACCTGCTTTGACGAGGAGGCGATGGAACTCGTGAACAAGGGCATCAATCCCTTGAATTTCCCGGGACTGAAGCTTGCCATCACGAGTGAGGAATCTAAGGAAATCAACTTTGACATGACGCCAAAGGTGATTATCTCCGCGAGCGGCATGTGTGAGGCAGGGCGTATCCGCCACCACTTGAAGCATAATCTGTGGAGACCGGAGTGCACGATACTGTTTGTAGGGTATCAGGCAGCGGGCACGCTGGGGCGCATCTTAATAGAAGGCGCGGACGAGGTGAAGCTGTTTGGCGAGCCCGTGGAGGTCCGGGCAAAGATCACACAGCTGCCGGGACTCAGCGGCCACGCGGACAAGGGCGGACTGATTGAATGGATTAATGCTTTTGAAGAAAAGCCTGACAAGGTTTTTATCGTGCATGGAGAGGATACTGCGTGCAGCCTGTTTGCAGAATGCCTGCGTCTGGAGCACGGACATGATGCCTATGCACCTTATTCTGGCACAAGAGTTGACCTGATCACAGGCGCTGTCGAGTTTGAGGCTTCTCCTGTTGCTGTCAAGAAGCGTCTGCGCAGCGTATCGGATGTATTTGCAAGACTGCTGGCGGCTGGACAGAGACTGATCGCAGTGATTTACAAGAATGAGGGCAGGCCGAACAAAGAGCTGGCAAGATTTGCAGACCAGATCAATTCTCTGGCAGATAAGTATGATTAATAGAAATGCTATATATCTGTAAAAGAAAGGGGAACAAACATGCAGCTCATAGCGGCGGTAGACAACAATTGGGCAATCGGTTTTCAGAACAGTCTGCTGGTGCGCATTCCAAGAGATCAACAGATGTTTAGAGAAATGACGGAGGGAAAAGTCATCGTTGTGGGCAGAAAGACATTTGAAACCTTTCCGCAGAAGCAGCCGCTGAAAAACCGCGTCAATATCATTCTCTCGAGAGATCAAAAATATAAAGTCAAAGGTGCCGAGGTAGTGCATAGCATGGACGAACTTTTGGAAGCGCTGAAAAATTATGACAGCAGGGACGTTTTTGTGGCAGGGGGCGCGGGCGTGTACGAACAGCTTCTCCCCTATTGTGACACAGCACATATCACAAAGATTGACTACACCTATCAGGCGGACGCGTACTGCCCGCGGCTGGACACAATGGCAGACTGGCACTGCACGGCAGAGAGTGAGGAGCAGACCTATTTTGACATCGAGTATTATTTTCAGAAATATGAGAGAAAAAAATAGCTGGAAATGTTGACTTTTGCGCGTTAACGTATAATAATAAGAAATTAAGAAGCGGACGCAGAGCAAGCCTTTGCGTCTGCTGCAACAAATCAGAGGAGGAAAAGGTGAAAATGGAGAAGAAAGATTTGGATTGGTCCAGCCTTGGCTTTGGCTACAGACAGACTGATAAAAGGTACGTTACGAATTTTAAGAACGGTGCGTGGGACGAGGGCGGACTCACAGAAGATGCCACAATCGTGTTAAATGAGTGCGCCGGGGTTTTGCAGTATGCACAGACCTGTTTCGAGGGCTTGAAGGCATATACGACACAGGAGGGGAAAACGGTCGTGTTCCGCCCTGATCTGAATGAGCAGCGTATGCATGACAGTTGTGTGCGCCTTGAGATGCCGACGCTCCCAGAAGGGCGTTTTGTGGAGGCTGTCAAGCAGGTAGTACGGGCAAATGAGGCATATGTGCCGCCTTACGGCTCTGGTGCGACCCTCTATATCAGACCTTATATGTTTGGCATGAATCCCGTCATCGGCGTAAAGCCAGCGGACGAGTATCAATTCAGAATCTTTACGACCCCAGTAGGACCTTATTTTAAAGGCGGCGCCAAACCGCTCACGATCAGAGTCAGCGATTTTGACAGGGCAGCGCCAAACGGGACAGGCCATATCAAGGCAGGGCTGAACTATGCGATGAGCCTTCATGCGATTGTCACCGCGCACAAGGACGGCTTTGATGAAAATATGTATCTTGACCCCGCAACGCGCACCAAAGTGGAAGAGACCGGCGGCGCAAACTTCCTCTTCGTGACAAAGGATAATAAAGTTATCACGCCAAAATCCAGCAGTATCCTTCCGTCCATCACCCGCCGCTCACTGATGATTGTTGCAAAAGAATATCTTGGGCTGGAGGTGGAGGAGCGCGAAGTGCTCTTTGACGAGGTGAAGGATTTTGCAGAGTGCGGTCTGTGCGGCACGGCTGCTGTCATTTCCCCAGTAGGAAAGATTGTCAACAAGAATGAAGAAATCTGCCTGCCGTCAGGCATGAATGAGATGGGACCAGTGACCAAGAAATTATATGACACGTTGACTGGTATTCAGATGGGACGTGTTGAGGCACCTGAAGGGTGGATTGTGGAGATAGATTGAAAAATGATGTCATCGCAGTAAACTGTGCTGATTTGGATTATCTAAAATAAAAATGAGGCTGTTGGAAAAACAGTCTCATTTTTATGTACACGGGCACCCCGAGGAACCTTCTCTATTCATTTTTGACTTCCCAGACGACAAAGACTTCTGGAATCTGACCTTCAACGTTTGACCAGTCTGCATTGGCATTGCAGGCGCCAGTCAGCCAGAAGGAATATTTTTGAAAACCATCATAGTCCTCTTTCTTGGCGGTATCTGTCAGTTCATATACATTTTTTTCGCCATCCCACACAGTCTCATAAGCATCTTCGGGCGCATTGATCACCGCGTTTAATACCGCACCATCTGAAGTGATCGGAATCGTGTTTGTGCCGTCCGTCAATGCCAGATAAATGCTGGTTGATGTATCATCAGCATCGAAAGTACTGTTTTCGGACATGGTGATGCTTTCCGAGTTGGCGATGGTTGCCTTTACAGTAATCTTGACTTCACGGCTGCTCATATTTGTCACGGTCAGTGCATTGCTGACATTGTCATAAACCGGTCTGCCGTCCTCTGTTCTGGAAGTTTTAAAATATAAAGTCTTGTCGTGTTCGAACGCCACTTCATCTGTGCCGCCATACTTCTTGGCATCAGTCAGTTCAATCAGTCCCTGCGGGTCTAAAATATAATCAAATGTTGTGTCATCTTCTGGGATTGTCGGAAGAATCACCTTGAAAACGTCCGCTGGTACAGAAGAATCAGGAGATTCTTCTGTCTCAGTCTGGGTTTCGGTTTCCTCTGATGCTGTGGCAGATTCAGTCTGGGTCTCGGATTCAGTTTCAGTTTCCGTATTTTCCTCCGATTCCATCTCGGTAGTTGGCTCAGTACTCGTCTCGGATTCCACTTCTGAGGTATTTTCAGAGTTCTTTTCGGAATCCGTGTCAGAAGTAGTTTCGGAGTTCTTTTCGGAATCTTTATCAGAAGTAGCTTCAGAGTTTTTTTCGGATTCTGCTTCAGAAGTAGTTTCGGAGTTTTTTTCGGAGCCGTTCTCAGAAGTGGTCTCGGAGTTCTTTTCAGAGCCGTTTTCGGAAGTAGTTTCGGAGTTCTTTTCAGCCCCTGTAGCGGCTTCAGAAATTGTCTCTGTTTCGATTGCAGTCTCAGAAATTGTTCCAGATTCAGTCTCGGAATTTATCCCAGAGTTCTTTTCAGCTTCGGGATCCGATTTCGCTTCCGTGTTGTCTACAGCTTCCGATTTTGTTTCGTTTTCGCTCTCCATTCCATTGCTGACTTGGGATTCCGAAGCTGTCTCTCTGTTTTTTTCCGAAGCAGGCTCCGAAGCTGTCCCTGTGCCTTTCTCGGCTTCCGAAGCTGTTTCCGTATTTTTTACAGGCGCGGCTTGAGTGACGGTGGAATCTTCAGTATAGACAGATGCATTTACCGCAGAATGGCTGCCAAAAATCAACACCGCAGTCAAAAGTCCGGTTAATATTTTTTTAGATCGAATCATTGTCGGACACCTCCTTGAAAAATTTTATATCGAAAATAATTGATAGTTGACATACATGTTTTATAGACAGTATAACAGGTTTTGTATGTTGTGGCAATCTATAGATGAAATTTTCAATTTTTCGAAAGTTTTACAGTGTTTTTGTGAAGAAAATGTGATATACTTTTCCAAAAGCAATACGGATAAGCGGAATCGTTTCAGGAAAAGGGGTATGATATGACAGAGAAAGCAAAGCTTCCCATGGGCATAGAGGATTTTGGAGAGATGCGCGCCATGGACTATTATTATATTGATAAAACAGGGCTGATTAGAACTTTCTTGGAAAATCCGTCAAAAGTAACGCTTTTTACGCGCCCAAGGCGCTTTGGCAAGACACTGAATATGAGTATGTTGAAATATTTCTTTGAGATAGGCAGTGACAGGACACTTTTTGATGGTCTGGAAATATCAAGAGCAGATAAACTTTGTGAGAAATACATGGGAAAATTCCCAGTTATCTCCATCAGCTTAAAAGAAGTGGTGGGAGAAAATCTCGACGCTGCAAAAAGGATTCTGCGCTCTGTGATCGGCGATGAGGCACTTAGATTTTCGTTCTTGTCAGAGAGCGACAAACTGACCGCAACAGAGCGACAGCAGTATGCAAAATTGATAGAACTTGATGACAGAGGAGAGTATGCCATGTCGGATGAACTTCTGTCAAAAAGCTTCCTCACGCTGTCGCGTTTCCTGCAAAAGCATTATGGACAAAATACGATTCTGTTGATTGACGAATATGATGTACCACTGGATAAGGCATATCAGTCAGGCTACTATAATGCCATGGTGGATTTGATCAGGACACTCTTTGGGAGGGCGCTCAAGACAAACAGCAGTCTGGGATTTGCAGTCCTTACAGGCTGTCTGCGAATATCCAAAGAGAGTATCTTCACAGGTCTCAATAATTTTAATGTGTACACGGTAAAGGATATACAATACAATGAATACTTCGGCTTCACAGACGCAGAAGTTCGCACGATGCTTGAATATTATGAGTTTATGGGAAAATATGGTGTCATAAAGGAATGGTATGATGGCTATCATTTTGGAGAACTTGAAATCTATTGTCCGTGGGACGTAATAAGTTATTGTCATGCACTAAAAATGAATCCATCTATTGCTCCGCAGAATTATTGGGTAAATACGAGCAGCAACAGTATTATCAGAAAGTTTATAGATCAGGCAGAGGGCTCGACGAAGGAGGAGATCGAGCGGCTGATTAATGGAGAGCGTATTCACAAGAAAATACAACAGGAATTAACCTACAGGGAGCTTGATAATAAGAATGATAACTTATGGAGCGTCCTTTTTACAACGGGTTACTTGACACAAGACGGTGAAGCAGAAGATGGAATGACGAAACTGGTGATTCCAAATAAAGAAATACGATGGATTTATGAGGAACAAATACGAGAATGGTTCAATTCAGAGACAAAAAAGGACATACAAAAACTGGAAAGCTTTTGCAGGGCATTTGAGGAAAATGAAACAACTGCCATCGAGAAAGGCTTCACCGATTATTTACGAAAAACGATCAGTGTTCGTGATTCGAATGTGAAAAAAGAAATGAAAGAAAATTTTTATCATGGAATCCTGCTGGGGCTGTTTGCGGGAATAAAGGGATGGAAAGTCAAATCCAATGCCGAGTCAGGCGAGGGCTACAGTGACATCAGTGTGGAGGTTGAGGACAGGGAGATTGGTATCATTATTGAGCTGAAATATGCTGAAAAGGCGGCCTTTGAAGGCAGCTGTAAAGAGGCATTAAAACAAATTCGAGATAGAAATTACGAGGAGACATTGATTGACGACGGAATGACGACTATCCGCAAGTATGGGATTGCCTGTTATAAAAAACGCTGTAAAGTGATTTCGGAATAATTTTCTAATCTGTATTCATGGGCAGTAGGAAATGAGATGTAAAATATATTTTCCTACTGTCTTATTTTGCTTTTTATATGGTGGTATAATCTGATTGACCCCAAAAGACTATTTTTGCTGGAAAAACCGCCGATTTCCATATATTTCTATCAAATTTTCTCATTAATTTTGGTAAGAATTAAAAAAAAGAATTGTCAAGTGGGTTAAAACGTGGTAGACTTATGTCGATATAAAGTTATATGGCTGGCAAAATGTGATGATTTTGTTATTTTAGATTGAGGAAATCTAAGAAGGTCATAGGACTGAAATGATGAAAATTTATTTTGTTGTAAAGCGAATAAATTTAAATAATCTATATGATAATAAAGTGATTGGAGGAATCCGAAGTGAGAAGTGCACAGAAGCAGGAAGTATTAGGACTGATCGAGAGTCTGCACCAAGCTCATGAAGAAATCAAAGAGGCACTGAGTCAGAAGAAACAAGCCTTGGCACAAAATATGATTGCAGAGTGTCAGGAATTTGCAGTTGCTCTCGGCGAAAATATTGAAAGACTAGAATGCGAAGGACACATCACTGTATCGTATGTGGAGGAGTATTGCGAGACCCTTTTTCATATTCATGAAGAACTGGCAAGCAATCTTTACAATGAAAATAAAATCAGTAAAATTCTAAAAAAACAGCTTCTCAAGGTTGAAAACAGTGCCAAGAATGATATTTTAGTTAGAAAAGAAGCAGTCTTTCTGCCATACAAGGCAAGTATGTGGGACAGCCTAGAGAGCATATGGAAGGCAGCAGACGAAGATGAAAACTGCGATGCCTACGTCATTCCGATACCATATTATGATAAGAATCCAGACGGGAGCTTTCGCGAGATGCATTATGAAGCAGATCAGTATCCCGCCAACGTCCCAATTACCCGATACGATGAATATGATTTTGAAAAACGCCGTCCTGATATGATTTATATACATAATCCTTATGATAATATAAATTTAGTCACAAGCGTACATCCATTCTTTTTTTCGGACAACCTCAAAAAATTTACGGATAAGCTTATTTACATTCCGTACTTCGTTCTAGGGGAAATAAAGCCCGATGAGGATGAAAAAATAGAAGGCATGAAGCATTTCTGCACAGTGCCGGGTGTATACAATGCAGACAAGGTAGTTGTACAGTCAGAGGATATGCGTCAAGTATATATCAAAGTACTGATGGATGCCGCCAATGACCATAGCGAAAAAGCCAGAACCTTTCTCGAAAATAAAATTCTTGGACTCGGCTCGCCCAAGTTTGACAAAGTGGCAGACACGAGAAGAGAAGAGCTTCAAATACCAAAAGAATGGCTAAGAATTATCCAAAAGCCTGATGGGAGTTGGAAAAAGATTATCTTCTACAACACAAGTGTTGCGGGATTGCTGGCCCATAATGAGAAGATGCTTGCGAAGATGGAGTATGTATTTCGCACATTCAAAGAAAATCAGAACGAGGTGGCGCTCCTGTGGAGACCGCACCCGCTCATAAAAGCTACCGTTGAAAGTATGCGCCCACAGCTGTGGATAGCGTATGACAGAATAGTCAGGAACTATATAGAGGAAGGCTGGGGGATTTATGATGACTCAGCCGATTTGGACAGAGCAATTGAGATCAGTGATGCGTATTATGGAGATGGCAGCAGTGTCGTGCAGTTGTACCAGCAGACAGGGAAGCCGATTATGATGCAGGATGTGGAGATTGTGGAATAACTAAATTTGTTTATAACTTATTTGTTGTAATAAGGACATGGTATCAAGAAATAGAAATACCGTTTTTTTGGCAAAGTTAGAGAGGAGAGAACGGAATGCAAAGAGGCGTTGTAAGCTTAATTTTGGTATTAAATATGGCGGCTGGATTAGTTCTTTCTGCGTATGCTTCGGAACAAGAGGACTATTTTACTGAAGAAGAAAATTGCATAATAACAGAAATAGAGGAACAAGAAGAGATCAGTACATCAACTGTGACAACAGAAGAAACGAAGTCTAAAGAAACTGAGACAGAACTGATAGAAAGTACTATAGTAGAAACTGAATTGACTACAGAAACAGAGACAGAATTTGTGGATAACACGAATATAGAGACTGAGGAGTTGGATGAAACAGGAACACAGATAGAAGCGATTGACGAAACAGAAACTGAAATTTATACGGAAAGCGAGACTACAAATGAAACGGAAACAGTTGAGAAATCAGAGATAACAACAGAAACAGTTGAGGAATCAGAGATAACAACAGAAACAGAGCCGGATACAGAAAATGCTGAAACTGAAATTGTTGAAGAAAGTGAACTTGATATCGAAAAGGCCGCTGTTTATTCCGTAGAATTTCCTTCTGTTGATGAATTTCGTTTTATTCTTGACCCATATGGGTTAAGAGGGTTGACCCAAGGGAAGAGTGCTTCATTGGAAGAACTGAAATCATATGCGGGAAAAATATATTGTAACAAGAGAATGATGGTAACAAATAAAAGTTCTGTGCCAATAAAGGTCAAAGTATCTATTCAATTAACAGGAGATATCAATGCCAAAGAGTCTATGGAGGAGTTGGAATTAGATTCAGGAAATAATGTGTTTATGTACATTATACCTTCAAAAAATGATTTGGAAGGTAATTTAGATAATTATCAGCAGTCTAATTTAGGGATTGTTGTGAAAAAAGAGGAGCCAACAGTATTTGAATTGATACTTCCAGAGAGTCAGTATCAATGGAATGAGCCTAAAGAAAACAATTCGTCGAAGTACGAAATTACTGATGGAGAAAAAGGTCATTCTGTCGCATTTGAAATTGCGGGAAGGATAAATACAAAAACGAACTGGAAAAAGTTCGATAAGACTGGGAAAAAAATCGGTCTGAAAATAAGCTATTCTTATGAGAATGCATCAAATCAGCCAGTGACAGATTCTAAGTCTTTTGGGGCTTTTAAGCTAATGCCATATGACGGAATTACAGTGGATGCAACAGAAATAAAATAAATTTGAATAAGGTGTAAGTTTGCATTTTATGGTAGAAGTTATAAGCATGAAAAAGTTGATGAAGAAGGTTTAAGAAGAATGTCTAAAGAAAAAATACCAGTGATGCGGTCATCAATGCCGCCATATGAGGAGTATATCGAGGCGATCAGACCATTATGGGATACGCATTGGCTGACAAACATGGGAATATATCATCAAGAATTAGAAAGACAGTTGAGAGAGTATCTGGATGTACCGGCAATATCACTCATGGTAAATGGTCACATGGCACTCGAACTGACAATACAGTCTTTTGGCTTTCCGGAGGGTGCAGAAGTTATTACCACACCGTTTACCTTTATATCGACAACACATGCTATTGTTAGAAATCATTTAAAACCTGTATTCTGTGATGTGAAGGAAAGCGATGGCACAATTGATGAGAATAAAATTGAGGACTTGATTACAGAACATACTGTGGCAATTGTTCCTGTTCATGTATATGGAAATATTTGTAATGTAGAAAGGATACAGGAAATTGCGGATAAATATAATTTGAAAGTGATTTATGATGCAGCACATGCATTTGGAGTGAAATATAAAGGGAAAGGGATTGGAAGTTATGGAGATGCCTCAGTATTTAGTTTTCATGCCACGAAAGTTTATCATACCATAGAAGGTGGTGCGGTTACATTTTCTGACAAAAAAGTTTATGAAAAATTGTATAATCTAAAAAACTTTGGTATTAGGGGAGAAGAACTTGTTGTAGAAGTGGGAGCAAATGCAAAAATGAATGAGTTTTCTGCAATTATGGGACTTTGCAATCTCAGACATATTGATAAAACTATAGAAAGCCGTGGAAAAGTCTATACACAGTATATAAAAGAGCTAAAAAATGTATCAGGTATCAAAATACTGAATATTTCAATGGCAGACAATTGTAATTATGCCTATCTCCCTATATGTATTGAGGAGGAGTTTTCTATCGGTAGGGATGAGCTGTATGCCAAATTAGCAGAACAGAATATTTATGCAAGGAAGTATTTTTTTCCGCTGACTTCAGATCAGGCGTGCTTTAAAAATAAATATCGGAATGAGAAACTAGACATTGCAAGAAAATTAGCAAAAAAAGTGCTTGTATTGCCTTTATATACAGAGCTTGAACAGAACAAGATCACAAAGATCTGTGATTTTATTAAATGTATACATTAGAGATAAAGTAAATAATAAAAAGGAGCGTAACGATGGCTGATCAAAAAGAAATTGGACAGGAAAAGAAAAAGATAAATGTAACGACAGTAATTATTATTATATTGTTAGTATTGTTATTGATTGGAGCAGGAGTGATAGTGGCTCTTTTGTTGCGAGATAAACCAGAGGAGAAAGATTCCCGTGCTACGGTCGAGGCAAGGGGAACTATAATAACGAAGGATAATGTCGATGATCTGCTCAAAGAGGAAGAAACTGTTCAGGACGGATACTATGATGTATCAATGTCAATCGACTGGCATTTTAAAGATGGTGTGACGACGGACGCGATGGTGGCAAATAAGACAACCAATACAAGAACTGTATATTTTGATCTGTTGACCGAGGATACAGAAGAACTGGTATACTCCTCACCATACATTCCAGTAGGCGAGTCAATGCAGGGATTTACATTGGATAAACAGATGGAAACTGGACAGTATGATATGATTGTTCGATATCATCTGGTGGATGAGGATAACGTGGAAGTCAGTAATTTGTCTGTTGGGGTAACTATATACGTTGAATAGTAGGCGAAAGCTTATTATAAAGAATTAAAACTCAAAAAGGAGGAAAACAAATGAAAACAAAAAAGTTTTTAGCAGCGTCACTCGCAGCAGCAATGATGGTTTCGACTCTGCCAGCGGCGACCGCAAATGCGGAAGAAATTGAAGGAGGTGTGATTTACGTAAAGCAGGACATCTATGATGTAACCCTGCCAACAACAGCAGCACAGAAGTTTTATCTTGACCCAGAAGGACTGATTGCGTTGGGAAATGGCGGTTCTGCGACTGCCAATCCGGGAACTGTAGTGGGACTTACGAACATGTATGCAGTAAACAGAAGTTCTATACCTGTTGTGCTTTCGGCATCATATAAGGTTGCTGATTCGGCTACAGCAGATGGTGTAACAGTGGTAAATGCAGTTGCAGATGCGGATGCGATTACAGCTATTCAGGAAGATGCTACAAAAAAAGTTGCAATTTCCATTTCAGCAATTGAAGCAGCTACGGATGCAGATACTTCTGGTAATACTTGCGGAGGTAAGGTGTTTAAGGCAGATGCGTCGGGCGTAGATTTGACTGCTTCAACAGGAAATCTGAGTGCAGCGGATGCGGTATATGCGGATTCAACAGCAGTGGCAGCAGAATATGTTATGACTCCTGAGACATATAAGTTTCAGTTAAAAGATGCAGGTGCAGATCCATATGATGCTAATTCTTATGAGTATATAATTGATTCGACTGCCGAGAAGGCTTCTTGTGTGAAACTCACTATTGGTGGCTATTGCTCAACAAAAGCGGACTGGTCTGCTTATACAGATGGTACGAATGAGTTAAAGCTTGACATGGTATTTAAGTTCAAGAAAGCGGCAACAACTACAGGGGATTGGACAGACACAACAACTGGCACTGATGAAGTGAAAGTTGGACCGCAGGTTTCTATGACTGCAGGCGGGTTGATTACAATTAGTGATCTGACAGCAGATAAGAATGTGACAGGTTATGCTGATATTAAATTAAGTGATGGAACAGATACGTTTGCTCTTCAAGCTACTACAGCTACATTTAGTGATAGTTTAGGATGGACTACAGCTAACGGAGGTGCATGTACATTCCAGTTAAAGAGCGCTTGGAATACATGGAATGGCAAATCAGTAACAGCAACAGTAACACTTACGGATGGCTCTTCAATTAAGTGTGGTCCAGTTACATTAGCGATTCAGTAAGTAATAACATAATTAATTAAATAACAAAAGATATTGGCAGAAGATTTTCTGCCAATATCTTTGAAAATATTCTGATAATATAATGATTTGAGGTAATTATGAAACATATTGTGATAGCAGGTTCAACATCAAATCTTACAAGATATGTATTAGAAGAGATTAAAGGAAAATATAAAGTTACATTAATAGGAAGAAAAGATGCCGATATTATTTGGGATTTGACTAATACCTGTAACATTGATTTTCCTGAAGATGTGGATGTGCTTATTTGTATAGCATCAGCAATGAAAGCAACAAATGATAGCGAGATTTATAATTTAATGCAGGCAAATGTTCAAGGAATGCTGAATTTATGCATTTTGGCAAGAAAGAAAAAGGTTAGGCATATTGTATATGTTTCATCTATTTATGCATTATTGACTATTGAGGATTCTTATTATAATTTTTATTCTATAAGCAAAAAACATGCAGAAGAATGTATAGAATTATATTGTCAAATAAACAAATTACCATTATGTATATTAAGACCATCACAAATATATGGAGATGATAAGGTGATTATTGAAAATCAGAGATTATTGTATACCATGATTGAGAATGCAAGAAATAATCAAGATATATCAATATATGGGAAAAATGATGCTTTGAAAAATTTTATTTTTATCAAAGATGTTGCAAAAGTGATTGCTGGGACAATAGAAAAGGAGATTCAGGGAAAATTTAATGTCATATGTCATCAAAATTTCAGATTAAGTCAAATTGCAAACACCATAAATAAAATATGGGGTGGAAAAGGTAAAGTACTTTTTTTATCTAATAAAGAAAATATTATAGACAATGCTTTTTACGACGATGGTTATATATTTCAACTTTTGAATTTACCTCAACCATTAGGGATTTATGAGGGACTGGAGGAAGTAAGAAAATCTGAATTTAAATAGGTGAAAAATGAAAAAGATTATGGTATCTGGTGCTTCCGGTGTTGTGGGATATAGTTGTTTAAAAGCATTACAAAGCGTAAAACGATACTATTTAGTTGGCACATCAATTTATGAAAGCGATGTGGCCCAAAAATATTGTGATGCGTTTTTTATAGCACCACATACAGGAAGTGATCACTATTCAGTATGGCTTAAAAAAATTGTAAGCGATTATGATATAGATTTGCTAATTCCCGGAATAGAAATTGATTTATATAAATGGAATGAAATGAGAGATAAGCTAGATGAATGGGGAGTGAAAGTAATTTTAAATAGCAGTCAGTTGATTGATTTGTGTCAAGATAAATGGGAATTTTATAGGAAGATTAAATTAATAGATGAGGATATTTGTATTCCAACAATTCTTCAATGTGATTATAATGTGGCAACAGCAACATTAGGTTCTAATATGATAATTAAGCCCCGAAGAGGATATGGATCAATAGGAATACATTATATATCAAATGAAAAGGAATATAATTTTTATAGAAAGGACGGCTGTGTGATTCAAAAAAGAATATTTGGTGAGGAATATACCGTGGGGGCTTTCTACGATAATAGTAGTAATTTAAGTACATATATTTCACTTGAAAGAAAGTTAGGACGTGGAGGGTTTACAGAATTTGCAGAAACAAAAGATCATCCACAGATTAAGCCTATTATTTCTAAGTTAGGGAAAGAATTGGGGGCAATAGGTATTACTAATTATCAGTTTATTAATGATGAGGGAAAACTTAAATTACTTGAGATAAATCCAAGAATATCATCTTCGACTTCGATGCGTGCTTTATTAGGATATAATGAATGCGATATGGGTGTTAGATTTACTTTGTGGAATGAACTGCCAGGTAAAATCAATATAAAAAGAGGAAAAGTTACAAGATATATTGAGGAGATTGTGGTATATGACAGGAATCATATCTGATATACATGGAAATTTCAGTGCTTTGAAGGCTGTTTTAGATGTTTTAGATGAAAAAGGAGTTAATGAAATTTATTGTCTTGGTGATGTAGTGGGATATTTTTCACAGATTAATGAGTGTTGCAATGAACTAAAAAAGCGCCGAGTTAAGTGTGTTATGGGGAATCATGATTGGTATATGGTGAGTGGGAGTTTCTGTCCTAGATCAAAAAGTGTGAATGATTGTTTACAGTTTCAGAGAAAAATAATAACAAAAGAGAATCTTGAATGGTTATCGGGTTTTTCATTATTTATAAAAAATGATATTGGACATATGGTACATGGAGGCTGGACTAATCCGATAGATGAATATTTGGAACCTAATGAAGAATATTTTAATAAATTACCAGCAGATAGATATTTTTCAGGCCATTCTCATATTCAGAAATTGATTAAATACAAATCAAGTGAATATTGTAATCCCGGTTCTGTGGGGCAGCCACGTGACGGGGACTGTCGAGCGTCTTTTGCATTGCTTCATGGTGGTGAGATTGAATTATGCAAGGTTAATTATGATATTGAAATGACCTGCCGTTTAATGGATGAATCAGGATTTAGTCCTTATTATTATGGAAGCTTGAAAGACGGATCAAGGTACCTTCATGAATAGATAGGAGGACATTATCGGTATGATACAGCAAGATGTAAGAGCTTATAGTAAAGAAAATATGTATGATTTCGATAATTCTGTAATGCTGGATTATTATCCTAAAAGGATTATTGAGCTTTTGGGTAAGGAATTTCGAAAGAAGAATTGCTTAGAGTTAGGGATAGGACACGGATATACCACGAGATTGTTTTCCCAAAATTTTGATAGTTATACAGTTATAGAGGGAAGCAGAGAGGTAATTCAGAAATTTAGTGAAGAAAATAGTGATTTAAAGATTAATATCATAAATTCATATTTTGAAAATTGGACGGCAAATGAACAGAGATATGATGTGATTATTTTGGGATTTGTGTTAGAGCATGTTGATGACCCTGTAAAGATTTTAAGACAATATAAGGCATACTTGGCAGACAAGGGGAGGATGTTTCTTGCTGTTCCTAATGCGGAAGCAATGAACAGACGAGTAGGTATTGCTACCGGTATTTTAAAAGATATAGAAGAGTTGTCTCAAAATGATATTTTGCTTGGTCATAAAAGATATTATAGATTGGAAACTTTGCGTTGTGATGTTAAAAAAGCAGGATTACATATCTTGCGTGAAGAGGGAATCTTTATGAAGGTTATGACAACTAAGCAAATGTTTGAACTAGAAATTCCAGATAATATAATAAAAGGTTATTTGGAAATTGCAAAAGGATATCCAGAATTAAGTTGTGCGCTGTTGCTGGAGGTGTCCTTGTAAAATTAGTGATTTGGTGATAGATATAATGAATAAAGTATGTATTATGCAGCCATATTTTCTTCCATATATTGGATATTGGCAACTGATGAATTTAGTAGATTATTATGTGGTGTATGATGATGTCAATTATATAAATAAAGGATGGATTAACAGAAATCGTATTTTAGTTAATGAAAAAATTAAGTATGTTAACTTACCAATACGAAGGGCCAGTCAAAATAGGTTGATATGTGAATTAGAGGTATATAAAGATAAAAGATTTATGGAGAAATCTGTTCGAATGATAGAAATGGCCTATAGGAAAGCGCCTTATTTTGAGGATGTATTGCCAATAGTGATAGAAATATATAATTTGAATGCAGAAAAATTAGTTGATTATATAAAAACAAGTTTTGATATCATATGCGAATATCTAAATATACGTACTAAATTTGTTTTGTCATCTTCTATAAATAAAAACAATTCTTTACATGGACAGGATAAAATACTTTCGATATGTGAACAAATTCAGGCAACAGAATACTATAATGCTATTGGCGGACAACATTTATATTCTCATGATGATTTTGAAAAAAGAGGTATAAACTTAAAATTTTTGGAAACAAAAAGGATAGAATACTGTCAGTTCGGAAATACATTTCAGGAAAATCTTTCAATTGTGGATGTGATGATGTTTAATTCAAAAGATAAAATAAGGGAGTACTTAAATGAGTATCGGCTGATTGACTAAGCGTTTAGAAGAAATATTCTGTTGTATTGGAACGATATCTTTGAGATGATTCGGAGGATAAAGTGGAGATATTAATATATGGTCTAGGAAAGCTAACAGATCAGATTGAGAGAATATTAAAAAAAGAACATACAATAGTGGGGTACACCGATTCTTTCGCAAAATTAAGGACTTATCATAATAGGAATTTTTATCAATTAGATATAATCGGAGAGATGCGATTTGACTATATCATAATTGCAGTACAAGAAAGAAAAACAGCATGGGAGATTAGAAACTCACTTATCAATAAGTATGGTATTGATAAAAGAAAAATAATTCCATTTTCGATATATGCAAAAAGTGAAATTGTCGAAAATTTTATGCTTGATCAGAAAGATATGGAGGGAATTATTCTTGGAAATTCACATGCATATCATGGAATTTTACCCAGTTATTTAGATGGTCAATTTGTCAATTTATCCTGTCCTAGTCAGGGAATATACCACAATTATAAAGTATTTCAAAAGTATTGTACAAATATAACTGAAAATTTAAAATATGTGGTATTTGATTTGTATGATTACAACATATTTAATAGTGATATTTCATTGACCAAGGGATTATTTGATTATATATACTGGGGGGGGGTAAAGTGCAAAGGGAATTACGATAGAAATGTTCATTATTACAGAAGCTTTGAGGAAGAACTATTTCAGAAATATTATATGGTGACAGAGTTACAACAGGATGACAGCAAAAGCATGGATTTGCTATTTGGAAAGTATGTGAATCCTATGGTGATTGAAAAAATGAACCAAGACGTGAATTATAATTGGAATATTATAAAAAAAGATGCACCATTACCTGTAGACAAATTTTTGGAAGATGTTGTTTTAAAGAGATTTGACAGCACAATTGAGGAAAATATTGAGATTATGGAGAGGTTCATTCAATTAGTAAGAGAAAAGTCGTCTAATTGTAAAGTTATTTTTACGTTGCTTCCAAGATACATAACTATGGAAAAAATATTGGGTAGTTATATGAAAACTTGGATAAACAGTTTTGAAAGTATTGTGCGAAGTTTGCAAGAAGTGTATGGGGTGTATTTTATAAATTATAAAAATAGGATTGATATATCTGGGAATAATTCTTTTTTTTGGGATGTCAGTCACTTAAATACAATAGGGGGAAGATGTATGACATCTATATTAAATGAGGATTTGCAGAACATAAAAAATAGTACATGTAATGAAGATTGGATTATTGCATTATCAGGTAAAGAAGGAAAGGCACATTGATTTGATACAATATGCATGTAGGAGACGGTAAGATATGCGAGATTATCAAAAAGTAGAACAAGAAATGCAAAAAAACTTGTTTTCAATCTGTACATTGATGGAGGGGAGAATATATGCTTTTACAGCGTTTGATAGACTGCCGATTCGATTCGATTTGCAAACTGAGAAAATAATCTTAGTTGAAGATATAAAAGATTATGATCCATCATTTGTAGCAGACAATATATTGAGTATTGGAGACAATATATTTGTCTTAGAATTAAATGGCAGGAGATTAATGCAATATAAGGTGCATGAAGGAAACTGCCAGTATTTTGAGATTGATAGCAGTACAGGGGAGTGGGGGAATTACGCAGCATTTGCCGCATATGGAAAATATCTTTATATTTTTCCTAAATATAAAGACATGATAGTGCGAATTGATTTTGAATTGGGGAGAGTAACTAAAGATTTAAAATCTTATTCGAATATGAGGAAATGTTTCAATATAGATCAAGATGAGAATGCATATTTCAGTTATGGTTTTCAGTCAGGAAAATTAATATGGTTATTTTTTACACAAAGTAATTTGATTGCTGTGTATGATATGGAACAAGAAAAATGGGGAAAATATAAACTTTCTGTAGAAATAAAGAACTGTGTACATGCTATGGAATATAACCATAAAATATATATTTTAAGTTCGGAAGGAAAAGTTTATTGTTGGAATATATCAGAGAATAAAATCGTGACTTTGGCAGATTGCAGTAAAAATAGTGATGATGCAAATAAATTTTCGAGAATTGCTGTAACAGATCAATATATTTACGTATTACCTGCACTTGGGGAGGATATATATATCATTTCTTTAGATACAAGTAAGATAGAGTTATATCATTCTTATCCAGATAACTTCAAGTACTGTGGACCGATAGGATGGAGTAAGTATTATGGCTATTGTGAAAATGATAATTATTATTTATTTGCCATGAGAACAGCAACGTTTATTTTATGTATTGATAAGAAAAATGGGAAAATACATTGGATTAAACCCAAACTGCCTTTATATGTTGAAAGTTTAAAAGTATTTGCAGCGTATTAGAAAAAATCAGTCTTTCATGAAAAAGAATTATCATTGGAGGAACTGTTTATTTATGTAAAAGATAAGCGTATTAATAATCATATGCAAACCTCTGTTAATAGAGGAGATCAAATCTGGGGAATTTTTAAAGCAATTTGATATTTTAAGTAGAGAGTGTTAGTTATATAGGAAACAAAAGGGAATAGAGAATGGAAAAAAAGATTGAAGTAAGTGTTGTGATGCCAACATATAATCATAAAAAATATATATGTCAGGCAATTGATTCAGTTTTATCTCAGAAAACAGATTTTGACTATGAAATTTTAGTTGGAGATGATGCATCAACTGATGGCACAAAAAATTTGCTTGTATCAAAGTATAAAGATAATGATAAGATCAGACTGTTTTTGAGAAAACAAAATGTTGGTGGAACTAAAAATGGATACACTCTCTTTATGTATGCTAAAGGAATTTATATATGTACATGTGAATGTGATGATTATTGGACGGATGAGAACTATCTACAGAGAATGGTAGACTGGATGAGAGCTCATAATGGTTATTCTGGAGTCGCAGCAAGAAGAATGATGATTTCAGAAAGAACAGGACATAAAAGTGTAAAGAAGGCATTGAAGGAATGTAATTGTGAGATTTCGATAACAGATTTTATGCACTGTGAGCAAACTTTCGAACTTTGCGCCTGCTTATTTATAAATTATTTTCATGATGGAAAGAGCGATTATAGATACTATAAGATGAGTAGGAATGCTGCTGATTTAGCTATATGTATTGATATATTACATCATGGTAATGTTTATCAGTTGGAAAATATTATTGGTGTATATAGGATGGATAGGATCAAGGGTGCCACAAATTATAATTCTATAACAAGTAATCATGATAAATTTAAGGATTATATGAGAATGTTAAAGTATCTTGAGAAGTTTTGCTATCCTGAGCTCGATTATTCTTTTTTACAGGCGCGTGTAGCAAATATATTTTTCAATGCAGTAGGGAAAAAAGATAAACTAAAAGGAATTATGTTTGTCATAGGGAAAATAAGTTTTAAAGCGTTTATTAGGCACTTAACAATGAAATCTTGCGCAAAATGGCAAAATTTTTTGCGTAAAAAAAATACCTATGCCAATGCT